>Ga0209935_1000896_pt1 | contig 58094 bp, 91 predicted proteins | sample ThiBio_1000_plan_2_FD_183958 | JGI IMG/M metagenome (GOLD analysis project Ga0209935, IMG submission 183958) | Wastewater bioreactor microbial communities from Cape Town, South Africa - Thiocy_cont_1000_plan (SPAdes) | ecosystem: Engineered > Bioreactor > Thiocyanate-remediating >... | reverse complement strand
AGACCATCTTGTGCAGCCCAGATGGCGTTTCGACGTTTGAGTTCTGGCGTAGCGGTTGCATCAAGAGTCTTCTTGCATTCTTGATTCCTTCAGATTCAGAGGGTACTGCTCTTCAATCGAACTACCAGTAGTGATTTCACTCACTCACTCGCTCGCTTTTATGCATTCGCACTTCAACAGCTGAAGTAGCACGCCGCTGGCGAGTGTTCGATTCAATCTTTAGTACGGAGGAATCCGACGCATCTCCACCACTGCATATCCTTGTTCGCACGCTCCAAAATACGCTCAGCCAGGTACTGTGTACACCAAATCGAGAAGCTCATCGAATTCGTTCATTCGTTAGTTAACGAGTAGTTTGTGTACAGTGCGAACACTTTCCAGTAGTGTTGTACGATGTGCAAGGAAGTACTACTTCTGGCTTAAAGGTTTGTTGAGCGTGTGTCAATGTTGTAAATCAACAAATGGCAGCCATGCTAATCGTCGAATGCCCACAGTTCTTGACACAGCCATTCAAGCTCAAGTTGCAACGAGCACAAGGTTGCGAGTTGCTGCTGCAAGAGTACCCTCAAGCGGTGGTGCTCATCGAGCCTCTCGCAACCGTGGGAGCTATCGAAGACTTTTTGTTCCCTCGTGTACAACCTCCACCCGAAGAGCGTCTGTCGATGGCGCTGAGCCCTCCATCGCCGAGTGAGTCGCCATCGAACGACAAGAAAAAGACCAAGAAGCGCTACACACCCTCGGCAGCACTCTCTCGAGCTCGTAAAGGGTACGTGGTCCCTTTGTGTTGCAGATGGCTTGCGATACTCATGCCAAGTGTTCGTGGCGGGTAGGTTCTTCTTTGGCCGCTCGAGCGAGACATCCGAGCCCGACTCTACCGACAATGTCGATGGGTATGGCAGCACCAACCTCCTGACCTTGCGCACAGCAGATATTGACTTTTGTTGTGTTGGTCGCCGACTAGCGAGGACGACGAAAGCGAGCAGTTGATGGCGACATCGCCGCCAGTGCACGAGTTGAGCTTGAGCGCCTCGGACGCCAGCCCGCTATCTTCGTTCGCTCGGAACGCTGCGGCAGTTCGAAGGTCGAAGCGTATTGCTGCTGGTCAGCCGCAGAGTCCTGGTGGACTGGGTGGCATCGGATCGCCGCCGGCGTCGCCGAGTCCGCTTGGACACTCGGCTTCGTCATCGCCGCTGCTGGCGACACCACCGAGCGGAAGTACGCGTACCGGAGCAGTGAGCAACCTCACGTCGTCGTTGACGGGCATGACGGCAACCTCGTCCTCGACGAGTACGCCACCACCGGCGGCAGCGCAACCGCCGCAGACGCCCGAGGTCTCCAACCGCAAGTTGCTTCTATCGATTCGTGGCAAGCCGCTGGATCCGTCAGCCACAATCATTCAGTCGATCATTCGTTCATTCTATGGTACGTGGCACGTGTGCGTTCGGATCTATCAAAAGCGCTCCTCTCATCGCCGCTCTCGTCGTCTAGATCAATCGAGCAACAAGACCGATATCCAATCGACCCACCGAATGTGGGAGAGCGTACATACGATCGAGTACCAGCCGATGCCAGTCGGCAGCACACCGTTCGAAGCCAATCGACCGAATGTCATCTCGGGCTCGATGCCCGAGGTTCCGAGTCCTTGGTCGGCTCAACTGACACGAAGTTTGATGAAGCTCCGCGACTCAGCCAATGCTACCGACGCCGCTACTACCAGCAGTGGCTCGTCTGCAAGCTTGCAGCAGCCTGATGGTACCACAAGCACGAGCACGAGCACGAGCAGTACGAGTGCGGTGGCCGCTGTTTCGCCTCAATCCCCGAATAGCCTCGAGGGTTCGGACTCGATCGAGGGCTCGCTCGACGACGACAGCGGAGGCAACTTTGAGCTCGAAGCGGTCGGAAAGGATGATGGACAAGTGGTCGAGGATCTGATGCACTTGCTCCGCGTGCTGTTCGAGTACAATACGCAACGACAATCGATCAGCGAGGCCAACAAAGCACCCGAGAGCGGTTCGCCAGCTACAGAAGGCGTGCGTCACATTACGATGCTCGACATCATCCCTCCCGAACCGGTATCGTAGTGCATCGCTGTACTCGGCTCTTGACGTGATTCTCACCGCATACCGCGTTACCAACAGAGGCCGGTCATTCCAGCGTCGGAATTCATCAATGCCAAGGTTACAGCAACCTTGCGGCGCCAATTGCACGATCCATTGTCGCTGTATGTGACTCCTACACACACTCTGCGCCTATTTCTCGACCTCGCTCTCTCACACAAACTATAACTGCAGGTGCAGCAACTCGCTACCATTGTGGTGCCGCCGGATCACCTCAGAGTTCCCGTTCCTGCTCCCGTTCGACATGCGACGCCTACACTGGGCATGCACGGGTCTGGGTATCGCACGAGCGTTGCAAGCGATTCAAGAGGAGCATGCCAACGACGCTGCCGATCGACCGGATTCGTTCCGCATCGGTCGCATCCAACGCCAGAAGGTATGTCTTCAAGCACATTGACGAGCAAGTTTTGTGCAAGATTGAGAGTTGACCATGGTTGTTTCGGGTGGTAGGTTCGAGTGTCGCGCAAGAGATTGTTCGACTGCGCCGCCAAGGTGATGGAGTTGTATGGCCGAAGCAAGTCAATCCTCGAGGTTGAGTATTTCGGCGAAGTTGGCACTGGCATGGTATACATATGCACACACGAATGAGGAGAAGGACTGTTGTGACGCGATCGACAATCGAGTTACTCACAGTCGTGTTGCTGCAGGGACCGACTCTCGAGTTCTTCACACTCGTGTCGCGAGAGTTTCAACGCCGAGATCTGGGAATGTGGTTGGTGGAGCGTGTTCGTAAGGAGGCGGTCAAGCACGTCGGCGCTGGCAACAGTGCAAGCACACCTTCGGGTGCCGCCACTTCGACGCCAATCACCATCTCGCGCTCTAGCCGTGAGGGTCGCGTCTCCAGCAACAGCAACGTCTCGGTCGACAACAGCATCGACGGCGAGGCATCAATGTCGACTGCCGGCGAGGACGAACAACTCGAGGAGATCGAGTATGTCGCCAATACCGGTGGCCTCTTCCCTGTTCCTATCAGGTAAGTGCTCCCTATCTCTGCAAACCCTCTCGTAGTGTTGCATGATCGCTCACATATCTCACCTTATCCGCTTGCACCGTATCTCGGCTCGCCAGCCAACACAACCTGGCAGCACGAGAGCGAGCCATCAAATACTTTACGATGCTGGGTATCTTTGTCGGAAAGGCGCTCCTCGATCGACGATTGTTGGATCTACCACTCTCTCGCGCTTTCTACAAGTGGATCGTTGGCGTCGACTTGGTGTTTGAGGATTTCGCGCTGGTCTTCCCATCGGTTGCTCAGAACCTTGCCAAGATGCTGTTGATTGTCAAGCAAAAGCGTGCTATCCAGCAAAGTTCGACATTGGTATGTCTCTCTCTCTCTCTCTCTCTCTCTCTCTCTCTCGCGTTCGTGGTGGCAGATTGATGACATGGATTCTGATTGTATGAATAGACGGAACAAGAGAAGCAAGAGCGAGTGGCATCGTTGACGTTGGATGGCGGCAAGATCGACGACCTGTATCTTGACTTTACGCTTCCGTCCGAGCGAGAGTACGAACTCAAGCCCAATGGCCAACAACTCAACGTGACGATCGATAACTTGGAAGAGTACACGTCGCTGTTGGTCCGCCATTACCTCCGTGATGGAGTGATGGAGCAAATGGATTCCTTTAAGCGAGGCTTGAATAGCGGTATGACTTGCTCGACTCTTTCTCACGAGTTGTGAGAGGGAGACACAGATTCGATACTCATCTCAAGGTTTACGATAGTGATTCCACTGGAAAGCCTCAAGGGATTTAGCCCCGATGAACTTCAAATGTTGTTGTGTGGCTGGAGTGCAGCAGATGGCGAGCAGTGGAACCGTGAAAGTACGTAGAGAACTCGAAGCAGGCCTCGAATGGAGGAGGAGGAGGAGTCGTGGTCGATACTCATCGCACGATTGGTTGCACCACAGCGATCCTGGCATCGATCCAAACGAATTTTGGCTACTCGCACGACAGCTCGCCCGTGCAGTACTTGGTGGATGTCATGTGCGAGATGAGCGCCGACGAGAAGCGCCAGTTTCTGTTGTTCGTCTGTGGCACTCCCAAGCTGCCGATCGGTGGCTTCCGTAACCTCAATCCGCGCATGACTGTCGTGCGCAAGGAGAACGACGACGACTTGCCACCCGATCAGTATTTGCCGTCGGTCATGACGTGCGCCAACTACATCAAGCTGCCGGCCTACTCGTCCAAGGAGGTGTTGCGTTCGCGGTTGTTGTTGGCGATCGCCGAGGGCCAGTCGGCATTCCATCTCTCATAGAGCGGCATCTCAGCGCCACCGCTTGCACCACCAACCGAATCCACAACATCTGCAGTCAGTCGCTTCGACAGCAGACTCGTACATACGTCCATTCATCCATACATGCATACGTTATCGATCAAGCCGAGCCAGCAGAACCAACCATCTCGATCGCAGCCCTCGTGTCTTGGCATTGGTTCAGTTTGGTCTTTGTGTGTTTGTAACTAACTCATTCATCCATTCATCGAATCCATACAGTCTCCCTCTCTCCTCTCGCTCTCTCCGTCAAACGGTCTCACTCGTTACTGCTTATAAATTGTGTGATTCCAACGAATTGCATCCCTCGCTTTCATCATCCTTGGTGTTACTTTGTTGTTTGAGTCAAGATCGATCGATCGATCGATCGTATCATCAAATCAAGTCGATTGGATCATCGATAGCTGCTCTCCTCTGAGCGGCGGTGTGCAAAGAGTAGCGCAAGCTTACTTGTTGGCCGCTGCAACAGCCAACTCGACCAAGTCTCCCTTCTTCATCTTACTGTTGGTCGCTACCTTCTTGGCCTACGGATAGCGAGCAAATGTCGGTTGTTAGTAGGGATCGATACAGCAGCATCAGCCATAAGGAGCGAATACGACGTACGGTAAGGTATTCCTTGAGCACAGGAACCGTCAACTTCTTGACACGGTTCTCGTCCTTCCACTCTTCGGCCGTCAGACCACCAATGTCACCCGCACCGCCTGCGCCAGTTGAGGCAGTGGCAGCTCGCTTACGGGCTGGCGCTTCAGCGCCGTCGGACGGAGCCTTTCGCTTGGCGCCCTGTAGGAAATGGCATTGAGTACCACAGGCACGTACAATCATTCAGCTGCTATCGAGACTTGCATACCGTTGTGACAGCGACAGGTGCCTCACTGAACACCGACTTGTTGAACTCTTCGAGGATATCAGAAAACTAGATCGCATCGACGCAACAGAGTTAGACGAGCCATTCGTGCCATACAGTCAGTCGATCGATGATTGATGGCGAGGATACCTTGTTCATTCCTTCGACATCGGGCTGCAAGAAATCGGGCGTTTCGTCGATCGATTCACGATCGAGAGCGAGTGCTTGCAAGGTGGCATAGTGCTTCTGCAGCGCCGGATTCTCAAAGTTATGGCTGTCGAACGCGATACGAAGCGTCTTGACGACCTTCTTGGCACTGACAACCTGCTCGGTGGAGGCTGCAATCGATTCGAGACGACGGTGTGGTGGTGGTGGTGTCAAATAGAGGCCAGCAAAGTGCGCGGGCAACAACATGCGCATACCTGGAACCGTTGGATCGAGCTGGAGCGAGCGCAAATCATCGGCGAACGGCAAGTAGATGACGTGCATTCCAGGCGGTACGGTTTGGATACCGTCTTGATCAAACTGCTCGCGTTGGGGCAACTGTCGATCGATAGCGGCGCAAGATTCTTGTGAGCAACACGAGGAGGTTGACGAACGCTCACGCGGTCAGTTGGCTACCACGCACCAAGGCCACGAAACGTGGAGCAGTGTTCATTCGTTGCGTCATTCGAGCAATGGCAATCTTGTCGAGAGCCAGCATTCGATCGAGCAGCGCTGCGAACGCTGTCGTGCTGCCTTTGATGGCAGTTTCATCGGGATAGATGAAGGTCGAGGTCTTGAGGTTGTAGTAGGGCTTGAGGGCCGCGCGTGGCTTGAAGCCCATCAATCGCAATCCTTCATAAGTGCGGGTGTGAGTGGTACTGAGTCATGGCCACATTTCCACATATACACGCAGCCATGGATGACGTTGTCGTCGTACCAGGCTTGTCGATGGTCTTGATATCGGTGAGCTCCTCCTTGCTGAAGCGAATACGCTCACCGCCGTAGGGATAGTAGTGCGCAATCTGTTCCTTCATCAACAAGGCTCCCGTGTCCTCACACACCCACTTGGTGACGGTCTTGATTCGCTGATTGCTCTTGGCGTCGAGCCACAGGAACGACGATTTCTTCGTGTCGCGGAGCAGCTTGTACAGCCGCACGGCGACCTCCGTGTCGCCAATGATGAGCGGCAGCCGACCCATGGCACGCTTCTTGTACTGCTCTCATCCAAACGTCGCACGGCACGTCACATGGTGCGCTCTCACTGGCACACACAGGCCCACTGGCAGTGACATGGACCCATGAGGGCCACGATCAACAACGTACCTCCTTTCGACGCACGCGTTGCTGCAACTCCTTGAACTTCTCGGCGACCTCGAACGAGAATCGACCCGTGTCCTCGTCGTCCGAGATCGAGATGATGTTCTGGTAGAATTTGCGCGGATCGAAGGTCGGAGAGCCGGGCTTCTTCATGGCAAAGAGTTCAATGTCGATGCCGAGCTCCGCGAGATCCTTGGCTCGCTGGCGTGCCTGATCGCGGAGGTTCTGGTTGCTCGGGTTGGGATTGTCCTCGTTGGTGAAGAGGAAGATTCGCTTGTGCCCGACCTTGACCGTGCTGCATCGAATGAATGCTCCTGGTCATGAGTGCGCTGCATGAGGAAGAAGAAGAGCGGCTACAGCAACGTACGAGCTCGCAAACATGGTCGAGCAAGTCCACAGCGCATCGCAGAATGGGAACTCATGGTCGGCGTGTCCGAAGCGATTCTCCTCTCCTACAGCCGAGAGTCGAGAATCGAGGGGCATGTGAGTGGAGGCGCTTGGCGAAGGAGGTGCCTGGTGTTTGGAGCAGCGTACCCAACAACGCCTCGAGATCGAGGATACGTTGCGCATCAGGGAGATCGAGATCGTGCAGCACGTAGATGCCCTCGAACTCGTTCAAGTTCTTCTTCTCGGCCTGTTGTGCGCGGTTGTATGAGTGAATGAGTGATACAACGAACAAGAGAGAGAGAGATAGATAGAGAAGCACAGTCGACGTACGGTGCCGTAGAAGCACACTCCAACGAGATCGCTCTCGGACGAGATGATCTTGTCGGTGACAGTCGAGATGGCGCACTTCACGGCGTTGTGGAAAGGTATCTGTCGGTGCCATCGCATAGGACGAGGTGTTACGAGATCACGAGGCGAGAAGCAATCCTAGTGGCTGTGTGCGTGTACCTCATCGTCGTCGTTCTTGAGGAACATGTTGGGATGGCAGTCGATCAAGAAGATGACGCAATCCTTGCTCGACTCGTAGCGCTCCTGCTCGACGCAACGAAACCGTCAACGACCGACCGAAAGGCATCGCTCGTACACTGGATGGATCGATGGCTGCGTACGTTGGACTCCTCTTCCTCACCATACTCGTTGTCGGCGTCGTCAAAGATGTTGTCCCAGATCGACTGCTGCGAGAGCGAGCCACCGAGCGAACCATCGCCGCTGTCCATGGTCGACAACGCCGCTCCCAACGAACCCGAGCCCGACGACGCGCTGCTACTCGCAGCCGACGAGCTCGAAGTACCAGCTCGCCTACGACTCATCTTGGCTATTGAGACCGATACCCCTCGAACAGAGTGTGAACGTGAGATAGAGCTTGTGTGCTTGTGTTGATGCGAGAGAGGCAGCGAGCGAATGTGAAGGATTGAACGATCGATCGAGCGAAAAGATTCGCGGACGCATTTTGGCGGGAATCCATAGAGCAATCCCTCGATCTTGCCTTACCGATTGTCAGGCTTTACGAATAGGTGTTTGCACTTTATGGAAGCGCAGGTTTGCTTTATCAAGAGGAAAGTACTGAATGGAATGGAACGGAATGGAAGATACGCGATAGATATGTACGATAGGATGGATAGGTAGGGTGGTGGTGGTGGTGTTACAGGTCGGTGGCGCTTGCTGATGCGGCAGTGGTGGTGGCGGTGGCAGGCTCTCGTTCCTTGGTGGTGCCGATAAATATTCGGCGCGACAGCGACTGCGAGCTGGAGCTGCGGAGCTCAGCGTTGAAGGCGAGCTCCGAGTCGCGCCTGCCGAATGCTCGACCCGAACGCATGCTGCCGATAAGACTGTCGAGCACATCTTGACCCTGTGGACCAGCGAGCGGGTTTTGTGGTCCTGATGCTCCGCCGGCTCCCTTCTTGCGTTCCATCTGTCGTGCCGAGCGCGTGAGTGAGCGATGGAGCGATCATTTGATTCGGCGTGACGTACGGTTCTGCGTTTGCGTTCGGCATTCTTGGCAGCCTCGAGAATGAGCTGCTCCTTACGAGCGTTGTCATCGCAGGCCTTTTGGAAGATGGTGCACAAGAACACGAGGTTGCCCATAAAGTCCTGAAAGTCGGTGGTTTCGGCCTCGCCAAAGTACTTGAGCAGGCCCTTGTACTCGTCCTGGATCCTGTTCAAGTCCTCGCGTGTCGCTTGCAGCTGCTCGTGGGCTTTCGTGTAAAAGTCTCGCATCATGGAAGCAAACGGATCACCGGGCGAGGTCTGCGCCTCGAACTCGGGCTTCACCAACTCGACGGCGTTATTCAATGCCACGAGGTCGGCCAGCGTCTGCTTGATGCTCTCGCGCGCTGCTTGTTGCAGCGATGGAAAGTCGGACGGCAGCTCGGTGAGGTGCGTATACTTGCGGTCAATCAAGCGAACCAAGTAGTGCATCAGTGTCTCGTTGTCGGCCGCCTTGAGATCGGCCATCTGTCGCACGCCGGTACAAAGATCGTGTGGTGAGTAGGAGCTTGCGAGTTGGTGTAGCAGCAGATCGATCTTGGTGTACCTTGCGAATCGACTCAAACTTGAAGCCAAACGCACCGCCTCGTGGCGTGCTGCCGTTGATATAGTTGCCGACTGCTAGGACGAGCTCGAAGAAGCCGATCAGCTTCTTGCTCTGCCGAACCTCTGCCATGCCAGCTGCAATGACGTTTGCAGACTATTGCACCAGTCAGGAATTCCCAATGACGAGTCGACGATAAACCTCGAGCGCATTGCGATAGTCGCACGTACCGCACGGCAGGATTGGAACTTGGTGTCGAACGACTGCTTGGTGCTGAGTGATGCAAGACGTTGTGCTACTCGAGGAATCTTGGACATCTGTACCAAACGAACTCTGCCTCATCAGTGACATGGGAAACACACAACCAAGAGAGAGGATCGCGAGCAAGGTATACCTCGAGAACGTATTGCTCAGCGAGCCCGAGCAGCGATGGATCGCCACCGCCGTTGATATGCTCACGGACGAGCTCAATCTCTTCGGGTGTAGGTGCGAAGGAAGCCAAGGCGGCCGAATTGTCGAGGGTCAGAACCTGCATATCCAGCGATTGGATTGCATTGCGTAGCTCTGGCAGCGTGATCTTGAACCGTGACAGCATAATGGCTGCAAGGAACGGAAGCGATGCACAATTAGAAGGTGGCTTATGGGCACTCGCATTCGCTATTGATGCGTACAAATGTTCTGGGCTCGACGACCATCGATCAACGATACGAGCTTGGGCTTGCCGGGTTCGTTGGATTCCTCGTCATCGTTCATCGAGCTCTTGGGAACGAAATTCTGACCAAAGAGTTGCTCAAGGTGCTCGCGATCGAGATCCGAGTACAGCTTCTCGTCGTTCACCTTCTTCCAGATCGTGTTGTCGATCTCGCGCACGTTGATCTTCTGCCACATGAGGCCCTTCATCTTGGTCGACGGCTTCAGGACGGGCTTGGAGGGCACGGCAGCCTTCATTCCAGGCATGCCAGGAGGCGGAGGAGGACCTCCTCCCGAACCCGGTGGCGGAGGAGGTGGCGGCGGTCCACCTGCACCTCCACCTGGAGGCGGAGGCGGCGGAGGCGGCGGCGGGCCACCCGTGACTACGGCAGCGTCTTCTTGAACGATGGGTGCATCCTGATCGCCATCGGGACCAGGAGGGGGTGGTGGAGCGTCGAGTGGCGGAGGCGGGAAGTGACTCTGTGCAGGTACGGCGATCTCGGATTCGATGCCCGCCGTACCCTCTGCGGCGCGTTTGTAGATTTGATAGTACACTGGCAAGCGAGAGATCGACGAGAGATAGGATGAATGTACGTGGGTAAGCATCATGATGTAGACAAATCGGTGGCCAACGGCCGATGACTGCCTGACTGATCGTACATGCACTGCGGTCATCTGTTGGTGTGGCCGAAGCTGCTCCACGAACAAACTCTGCAAGTACGTGCCAAATGTCCTGGCTGTATTGATGACACTCGCACTGGTTAGCAACTGAAGACACGTGGGGGTTTGCCAACAACGAGACACGTACCCATATTTTCCTTCTCGTGGAATCAGCAAGAAGCATTGCAACATTCGATTGAAGGTCGGTAACAGGTGATCGAAATGCTTCAGGTGCAAGTAGACCTGCATACAATTGAACTTGGCTTCGTTGGTGCTCGGCCTCACGTCGCACAATACCAGAAGACGAGTTCGTCAAGGAATCGACCGATGTTACTGCAACTCACTCACTCACTCACTCACTCACTCACTCACTCTCACCAAGCGAGCAATGTCCGCTCACCGATTACTTCGAAAAGGATATTCTTCAACGTGCACTTTGGACTCCTCCTCGAGAGTACCCCAAGACCAATAGATGTCGATCTGCGTCTTGATCTCCTCGCTCGCAAAGCTCGGACACGTTGATCGAGCCCGAAGGAGCAACATCACCGAATCGAGCATGTGGTAGCGTCGAAACTCGTTGCGTTGGTCGCTATTCGACATTCCATTGAGAAGCGCATTGAAGAGGGTCAAGATTGCCGCCTGGTCATCGGAGCATGAGAATGAATGAATGAATGAATGAAGATGGACTTGGATATGGAAGTTTGAATGGTAACGTGAGCGTACTTTGATCGATGGAACCGTACGACGAACGACCAAGTCATCTACCAATTCCTCCAACGTCGATTGTAGCTCCAACATGACCTTCCTTCTCGTGACAAGCCACGAATCACATATGGTGTGGGATGGTGTGAGTAGTACGATCATCTCGAATGTGTGTAGTGAATCGGATGGCAAAGTGGATTGGTTGGGCGGAATGAGCGAACTCGTACTCGTGAGCGACGGGCGAGTAGACACAGAGAGCTGCGAACAATTCGATGATCGATGCAGCAACTTGAGTCGACACATACAAGCGCGCAGTGAAGAGCGTATGGAGCGCTCCTCGATAGGCAATGAACGCCACGATTCCAGGCTACTCCAGCGCACGACAGTAGAGCGGCGAATCGAATCGAATCGAAGTGAGATTCGATGGAAGGTCAGCTCGGTGTATGGAAGCGGGGGGATCTCGATCGAGGCGCACCTTAAAGTTGAGAATCTTGCGAGCGCAATGAACCAGCGTAGTGAGCACCAAGAGATCCTCCTCACTCTTGCTATGAATGACGTGAATCGAGTGCAACGCGAGCCAACGAGCGTATCGCTCGGCATCAGTGATCGGGGCGCCAACGTCGTTGTGAGACCAAGTGCTCGAGTGCAGATGCTGCGCATACTGAATCTTGTCGACAAAGTAGTCGAGACACTGACAGAAGGCCTCGAGATACGGCGACTCCAAGAACCGAAGGCGATGCGACATGGGCCAGAAGCGCAGGCTGTGCGAGAGCGCCGTCGCGTGCTTGAAGTGGAAGCTCGACGGATGCCGCAGCAGCTCGAGCGCCTCCTTGAGCGACATCTCCTGCACGAGCTTCTTGGCGGCGTGGCTCTCGTCGCGAGCCATCAGCAGCTCCCAACGCTTGTCGGCCGGAAGCGCACGCATCTCGCGCTTCTTGAGCTCTGGAAAGTCTTCGTCCATCTGCGCGCGCGCGCGGAGAGTGGGGTCGTGAACGCAATGAGCTCAGCACACCACAACACGCAAGCGAGAGCTCTCCTTCGTGAATGAGGGAGGGTCAGGTAGATCGCGTGCGCACCATGAACTGTTCAAAGAGCTCATCGAGCTGCTCGGCAGGTGGAGCCGCTGGCTGCTCGACTGGCGCAACGGGAGCGATCATCGACGCATCCATGATGCTCCCTGGGCGTGGACTCGAGACCGGCGTCGTAACCGTGGACTTGGGCCGATCGCCCTTCTATCACAAGGGAGCGCGAGCGTGTGAGGAGCGTCGAGTGTGAGGAGCGTCGAGTGCTGGTCGCAATCGAGCACCGTACCGCGATGAATCGCGACAGGCGGTTCAGCAGCTTGTTATCGGAGTCAGCCATTCGAAACAAGCGGCACTGAAATGTGTCTTGTGACTGTACCGCACACCACCGACCGGCCACGCATACACCACGAAGAGCGAGAGAGAGGTGCGACAACGACAGCGGCAACGACACACTCGCTCAACGACGCTCTCGCCTGAGACCGAGTACGAGCCCCGCATCGGAAAACAACAAAGTCTTTCCCGCGCTTTTGCTCGCGTTCTCCTTCGCTTGGTCGCTCGATCACTCGCTGTCCCTTCCTTCCTTCCTTCCTTCCTTTCCAGCAGCAGCGGTAGCAGGAGAGCGGCTTTGTCTGTGAGTGGGTGAGTGGAGTTGGTGAGTGGGTGAGTCGGTGAGTTGGTCGACCAACGAACGGGACGGTGGATCATGAGCGCTGACGACTCGGAGGATGAGGAGCGTTTGCCGCTATCGCAAGGCAACGATGCTGATGACGACGACGACGACGATACGGGCGCCGTGCGCTCCCCGTGTACGTATATGACGGCAACGAGCACCGCTCTGAATCATCGCGCTGATCGTATCCGATACAGTGTCGTTGCCGTCGTCTCCGTTGCAGCTCGAGGACGAGGACCAGCGCGACACGAACGGCACCAACACGAGCGCGACACTCGGCAGCAAGAGCAAGCACCGCACCGCGAGCACTCCACTCACCGGAGCCCGCTCGACTCCCGCCTCGGCCCTACCACCATCCACATCTCTATTTACATCACCGCCACTGTCTCCTGATCTATCGGATGAAGGCGAACGTGCATCGCCTCGTACGCGACAGCCTCATGTACCGAACGATCATGACGACGACGATGATGGCGATGCCAGCCAACAACGAGCCCTCGAGCAGCCCTCGTCGCCTCCGCTCTCTCCAATGTTCGAGGACTCAGAACCAGATGCAGCTGGTGATGCTGCACCACGTTCACAAAGGGAGGGTTCGACGCGTGCTCGAGGACGATCGAGCGTCGGATCGCAGTCGCAGCCCGCGCACGCGGCAGCGGCAATGACGGAGGTCGAGCAGACCGTCATCTGGGGCACCAACATCAACGTCAACGACGCCATGCTGCGATTCGAACTCTTCCTGCTGCACTTCTCGGCTCCCGGCGCCGAGGTCTACGAGCCGCTGTATCCGTCGTTACTGCGTCAGGCGGTCGAGAGCGCATCGTACAACATCGACATTGATTGCAACCATCTGCACCAACACGACCCGACGCTCTATCAGCAACTCGTGTGCTATCCACAAGAGATCATCTCGTTGTTCGATATCACCATCAACAAGTACGTGACTCGCCAAATCCAAGCTTGCGTTGCTCTGCCTCCGAGCCCAGCCAACTAGCCATCGCTCAGCCCCGCCCCGCCCCGTTCTGGCTCTGACTGCTGTCAATGTCACGCACAGCGTGCTACAAAGCTTGTTTGAAGAGGATCAGATTCCTGCGGAACGCCTCCAAGTGCGCCCCTTCCATCTGCGAACCGAGGACTGTCGGCAAATGCGTGCGCTCGATCCGGATGATGTCGACAAGCTGATCGGATTGAAGGGCATGATCACGCGCGTCACGCCAGTCATTCCTGATCTCAAGAGTGCCTTCTATGAATGCCAGGCACGCAGCATCACACTCGTCTCGTTCATCGGTCTTGTATTGCTTACATTGCACGCATCGCGGTGCATGAGGCAGATTTGCAAAGCCAACACACTCGTCAATATTGATCGTGGTCGAATCGTCGAGCCAGAGCGGTGTCGCCAGTGCAACACTAAGCACTCGATGACTCTCATCCACAACCGAAGCCAATTTGCCGACAAGCAGCTGATCAAGTTGCAAGAGACTCCCGACAGCGTTCCTGAGGTACGCACGCGCACCGCAACAACTGTACTCGATGAACTTGATAGATTGACGCCCGAGCCTTGATACAGGGAGAGACTCCTCTCACGGTGACGCTAGTGGTGTACGATGATTTGGTCGATTCGGTCAATCCGGGAGACCGAGTCGATATCACAGGAATGTATCGCGCTCAACCGATTCAAGTATGTTTGCCTGCTCAACCACACACATTGGATTGTAGGCACTGCTCTCACTGACGATGCAACCACGACCATCACTGCGACCATCAGAATGTAAAAAAGATGCGAACCATGCGTGCAATCTACAAGACCTACGTCGATGTCATTCACTTTCGAAAGACCGATCGCGCAAGCTTCGGTACTATGAGCTTTCTCGACGATCCTAACACGACGGGCTCCTTCCCAGCAGTGGGTGACCAGGCGCTCGAGAGGTCTCTGTCCTTCTTCGCCTCCTTCTGTCTCGATCTGATGCGTCGTTGCTGACCATTGCGGTGTGGTGCATTGGATCCAATAGTCAACTCAAGGACAAAGAGGAAGAGCTTCGACGCTTATCACAACAACCTGACATTTACGAGCAACTCACACGATCGCTTGGTATGATTGATGAGGCTCTTGTGGTTATTGTGTCGTTGTCGTTATGGTTGTGGTCGTTGTAAGAATGATGATACTGATGCATACCATTAGCACCTTCTATCTGGGAGTTGGATGACATTAAGAAGGGTGTGCTATGCCAACTGTTTGGTGGCACGCAAAAGCAATTCGATCAATCTGCCGAGGGCAAGTACGTACTTGATCGGCAGTGTCGCGAGTGTGGGGCGTCTTGGCGATCGTGCTAATGACGCCGCCGTACTCCTCTCGGCGGTTCGTAGGTTTCGCAGCGAAATCAACGTGCTGTTGGTCGGTGATCCAGGCACCAGCAAGTCGCAACTGTTACAATATGTCCACAAGATTGCGCCTCGAGGAATGTACACGTCTGGGAAAGGCTCGTCAGCGGTCGGTCTCACTGCATACGTTACCAAGGTAGGTTTGTGATGCTGTAGTGATTCGAACGGCAGTTGGCACTCGTAGCGCTGGAGATCTCTTTGGCTGAACGATGATTGTACCCAGGATCCCGAGACCAAACAAACGATACTCGAAAGCGGAGCGCTGGTTTTGAGCGACCGTGGAGTGTGCTGTATCGACGAGTTTGACAAGATGAGCGATCATACGCGATCGGTGCTACACGAGGTGATGGAACAACAAACTGGTATGGTGCTTGTGATAGTAGCAGTGGCCGTTCGATCGTGAGTTGACCAGTGCGGCAACAACCTCAGTATCGATTGCCAAGGCCGGCATCATTTGTACGTTGAACGCCAGGACCTCGATCCTGGCGAGCGCCAATCCGAGGGAGAGCCGCTACAATCCCAACCTCTCGGTGGTCGAGAATATCGACCTACCGCCGACGTTGCTGTCGCGATTCGATCTCATCTACTTGGTACTGGACAAGCCCAACCGCGAGACCGACAGCCGACTCGCGCGGCATTTGGTGTCACTGTACTTTCGAGAGGTGCCGCGCCGCGAAGCCTTTCTCCAAGTCGAGACTCTCACAGCGTATATCGCGTACGCGCGGTCCAACATCCATCCCGAGATTACGTACGTATGCACATACGAGTCCGGCCCGGGCCGGGCGCAAGTAAGTAGGAGTAGCGCGCAGAACGATATTGACTCGGAAGCAGTGACGATGCCCATCAAATGCTGGTGGCCGAGTATGTGCGAATGCGCAAGATGGGCGGTGGCAATCGCAGGACCATAACGGCAACGCCACGCCAGCTCGAGTCGCTGATTCGCCTATCGGAAGCGCTTGCACGCATGCGATTCTCGAGCACCGTCGAGCCGTACGTCTGGTGCTATGCACTCATCGAGTTGGTTGTTTGATTTGGTTGGACGCCGGTAATAACCACGTGTGATGTAATGTCAATGTCATCATCATCATCATCATCATCATCATCATCATCATCATCGTAGGTCCGATGTGGCCGAGGCTGCGCGGCTCGTTCGGGTGGCGATCCAAGAGGCTGCGATGGACCCGCGCACCGGGACGATCGACATGGATCTCATTGCAACAGGCCGATCGGCATCAGCTCGCTCGCGTGTGCTTGCTTTGGCAAACGAAGTTCGGTACGTCGCGCGTAGTTAGATGTCGACCAGAAGAGCAGTCTCTTCCGGGCCGAAGCACGAGCTGGCGACTGACAACGATGCGACACCGCACAACCTGGGTGGACAGCTCGGTACTCGAGGCATACGCGGCAGGCATCAAGTTCGATCGCCTACACCATCAAATGTCGCGACAGAGCACGGTCGAGGTTAGCACGGCAGACTTGCGCGAGGCCATACAACAGCTCGAGGAGGAGGGCGTGGTCGGTGTGAGTGGAGACATTCGCAACCGTACTGTGCGCCTGCTGTAGTCGTATCAGGGTGTGGCAAGTGGAGCCAGGCGCGCAATCCTCCGTGACTCAGATATTTGCTCTTTAGAAAGTGTGTAATGGAGGTATCATATCATCGCCAAGCGAACGCGCAGAGTTTGCGGTAGCGAACCGTCGTGCCTCATAGCTTGTTCAGTAGCACAGCTGATGCGATCACGCCACACCTCCAATAACCCAATCCCAACCCCTCTCACCGCCAAGAGGCTCGCGGATCACACGACGCAGCAACAGCAGGTGCAGGCAGTGGGTTGAGTGGTTGGTTTGAGTGGGACTCGCGGCTCAGAGGACGATTATGGTACGCGGGAGTTCCCGCATAAGGGCAGCGTGGAACTCGCGTAGAGCGACGCGAAACTTGGCGCCTTCCTCGTACCGTACGAGCGAGCCTGCGCCACAGCGCCAGCACGCCATAAAGACCTGCGCTGGCGATGGCGGCTCGGTAGCACACCACACCCACCCTCACGCAACGCACCACACGCAGTCACTCTTTATTCGATTCACTCGCTTACCGCTGCGATCCTTGCTCGCGTGCCCACACACCTACAGCAGCATGTCCTCACTTCGATCGCCTTCCCAGATGGACATGAAGGGCGTGAAAGAGGCGTCGAGCTCCCGCACGAGCGTCAAGTTCACGTCGTCAGACGAGGGCGGCGAGGGCGGAAGTCCGCACTCTTCGCTCCAGCGCGAGGTGGTCGAGGAGACGTCGCGCGAGGGCTGGCTCAAGAAGAAGGGCACCTGGTCCTCGTGGAAGGACGTGTATGTCGTCGTGCGCGGCGGCTTCATGATCGAGTACAAGAAGGAGGGCGTACGTAGCCAGGATGGATAGTTATATGCGTGTACAGCAGCTGCTCGATCTCGGCAACTAACTCTGCTTTTTGCTGTGTTGATGTAGTCGGACAAGCCCACTCGTGTGCAGTCTCTCGAGGACTGCACGTTGCAGCTGGCGCATCTCCTCACCGGCACCAAGAACACGTTTGCCATCGCGACTCGCAAGAAGAAATCGCAGCCACCCACGTACTGGAAGTGCGAGACCGACTCGGAGCTCGTGCAGTGGCTCACTGTGCTTCGCGTACGTGCTTCAACATGACGCTTGCAAGAGAGAGAGAGAGGGTGATAGATTGGCGCGTGATTCGAGGGATAAGAACGAGAGAAGCCGTTGGGCAGCCGCTGCTTATCACTCGTCTTGTGCTGCTTGCTCGCGAACTATCTCATAACAATCCCCCCACCCCCACCATCTCTCTAGACGCACTGCTTGGAGTCCGAGCTCGAATGGCAATCGGACGAACTGCTGGACTCGTTCGGTGAGCCTGCGGTGCTTGCTGACCATCAGATGATGATCCTCGGCGCCAACGACGCGGCCCTCAAGTTGCTCGGCTACACGCGCTCGCAACTCATCGGCAAGTCGGCCGAGGTCCTCATGCCTCCGGCCATCGCCAAGATGCACGCCAACTACGTGCGACGCTACTTTGAGACAGGCGAGAAGCGCCTCATCGGCAAGCCTCGCAAGCTGACGGTCGTTCGCGCCAACGGCTCCGAGTTCACCGCGAGCATCTGCCTCGGCGAGGTGCCACCAGCCTCTCCTGGCGAACCCGCACGCTTCATTGCTCGGTTCCGCACCGAGGCCGATGAGGTCACGAGCGAGGCCCTCACGAGTGCCATCAGCTCGATCATCGAGACGTCACTCCGCTCGGCGCAAGAGGACATGCTCAAGCAACTGCAAGCCGAGCTCCGTCAAGTGGACTCGGCGCTGCAGCATTCTCGAGCCACCGGCACAGAGCGGTCGTCTCTGCCTCGCGCCGCCGGATCCGATACCGACGACGACGAGCACAGCGCGGCAGAAGAGGGTTCGACGCGAATCGTGTACGAACACGTCGAGGTGCACGAGCGTATCGCCGAGGGTGGCGGCAGCGGGGCCGTCATCTACAGCTGCTCGGTCGACGGCTGGGGCTGCTGCATGAAGGAGATTCCGACCACCGGAGTCACGGGAGCCGCTCTCCAATCGATCCTCAACGAAGTGACGGTGCTCGAGAAGCTGCCGTACCACAAGAACCTGTGTCGATATCTCTTCCACCGTGTCACCCCGAACTCGGTGCAGATCTTCATCAAGCGATACAACTCGAACCTCACGTACGAGCTGAGGCGCCGATCGAACGCCGGAGAGCCGTTGCTTCCAGCAGCAGAGTGCGCACGTCTTGCATTGGACATCATCAACGGCTTGACAGTGCTGCACTCTCGCAAGTTGCTCCATCGGTATGAATGAGCGATCCTGATCCAATCCAATCCATCACATCAATTCAACTCACTCTCTCTCTCTCTCTCTCTCTCTCATATATTGGTGAACGACAGAGACTTGAAGTCCGACAACGTCTTTGTGACGCTCAACTCAAATGGCGGCATTGCATACCTGTCGCTTGGCGATTTCGACACAGCCAAGAGCGTTGGTCGAGAGGCAGCAGCTCATTCAGTCGTCGGCACTCCTGGTACGACTCGTCTCCATCGATCTCTCTCATATCATCGTCATCGTCATCGAGAGAGAGATCGAGCAAGCGAAATCGAATTGAACTGATTGAACTGATTGATTGAAATGATTGATTGATTGGAACAGGATACATGGCTCCTGAGATCTTGTTGGGTCAGAAGTACAGCTTCCCAGTGGATGTGTTTGCGTTCGGAATGGTGCTGTACGAGATCATCACGATGCATCGACCGTTCGAGGAGGAGAAGAACCTGTTCCGAGTCAGCCAGTACATCATCGAAGGCAAGAGGCCAGCGCTTCCGACGCTGGGAGGCGAGTACAACGACTTGGTGACGCTGGTCAAGAAGTGTCTCCGCACCAAGGCAGATCGACGACCGACGTTGGCGAGCTGCAAGTCGATGCTGCTCAAGTACTACCTGTCGCAGCCAGACCTGTCGATGGGAGGAAGTACGGCCAGCTCGTCGACCTCGTCTCTCCGAAAGTGAGAGCTCGTCGCCGTTGCCGGTCGTCGCGTCGGTCGCACGCGCAGCCGCGATCACAGCACACAAGTCATGCATATTCTGCGTTGCTCCATCGGAGCTGGTCGTTCGTTCGTAATCTTGTTCTTCGTTGCAGTATCGTCGTCCGTTCTAAGTCGTGTACCTATTCGTCTCCATCTATCAATATCGGCTGCCATCTACGTACGACAAGATTGGTTGCGTCTCGACGGTCAGTTGGTGAGGGCCTGGGGCGGTGTTGAACGAGGCCTGCTGGCTGCACTTTGGGCAGCCAGCCTCCTTGAGCGAGAACCCGGCTTGCTTAGTTCGCCTACCGACCCGAGATCTAACAGGAAGTTCGCACCTACGCAGGAAGTTCGCCCCACCCACGCAGAGACGCACGCACACATATGTATGATTTTATCAGACGTGGCACGATAGAAAAGTGGCCAGGAGGCGAGCAGGAGGCGAGCGGGAGCGGGTGGCATAGCGTGGCAGAGCTGGCACGAAAGCGTGGTGGAACGAGAAAGCCGTCCATAACAAGACCGGAGCGCGTGCGCCAGAGGAGCTGCTTCCTCCTCCGGTCCGGCTCGCACGCCGCTGCTGCTCTCGCTTCCCTTCTCGCGCCCTTACTGGAACTCTTCACTACCATCGTCGTCCTCTGGCTATCTCCGTGTCTGCCTGCTCCCTCCTCTCCCAGAACACCTCACCAGCTGCTGGCGCCCAGCACGTCTTCCTCTCCTCTCCTCCTCCTCGTCACAGCGTGTTCGCGTGTGCCATCATGGCATTCTTGCACCGAATGACCTCGCTGCAGCGCGTCGTGTCCTTCCAGGACGACAGTTTGGCGGCTACCGACGAGCCGCAGAGCTGCTCGTCTCGCTCCTCGAGTCCTGGCGCCGACTGCCTCTCGTCGCGCACCGGCTGGCTCAAGAAGAAGACCACGTGGTCGACGTGGAAGGAGGTCTACGTCGTGGTCAAGGGAGGTCTGATGCTCGAGTACAAGAAGGATGGCGTACGTCCGTAAGAGCCTGATGGAGCAAGCCTTCTATGGTGTGGTCATTGCAGGCGCGCGAGTGCGTATTTTGCTGATTGCTCGTGTCGCGGTCGTCGTGGTGGCGCCACACGCCCGATGGCCATTCGTGGGGTGTTGTTGTGGTTGTGGTGGTTGTTGTGGTCATGGTGGTGGTGGGTTATTGTGCTCCTTGTTCGCGCAGGCGGACAAGCCATCGCATGTGTGGTCGCTCGAGGACTGCACGCTGCAGCTGGCGCACCTCCTCACCGGCACCAAGAACACGTTCACGATTCTGAATCACAAGCGCGCACACGCAAGTACCTACTGGAAATGTGAGTCGGATTCCGAGCTCGTGCACTGGCTCACTGTGCTTCGTGTACGTAGTCGCATAAGATGTGTATGCGATTCTCCTACCATTCACACATCTCTCTCTCTCTCTCTCTCTCTCTCTCTCTCTCGCGAATAGTCTCACTGCCAAGAATCTGAACTCGAATGGGCTACCGATGAACAACTCGCAACGCTCGGTGAGCCTGCGGTGCTTGCTGACCATCAGATGATGATCCTCGGCGCCAACGACGCGGCCCTCAAGTTGCTCGGCTACACGCGCTCGCAGCTCATCGGTCAATCAGCCGAGGTCCTCATGCCTCCGGCCATCGCCAAGATGCACGACTCGTTCGTGCAGCGCTACTTTGAGACAGGCGAGAAGCGCCTCATCGGCAAGCCTCGCAAGCTGACGGTCGTTCGCGCCAACGGCTCCGAGTTCACCGCGAGTATCTGCCTCGGCGAGGTGCCACCAGCCTCTCCTGGCGAACCTGCACGCTTCATTGCTCGGTTCCGCACCGAGGCCGATGAGGTCACGAGCGAGGCCCTCACGAGTGCCATCAGCTCGATCATCGGCAACACGCTCCGCTCGGCGCAAGAGGACATGCTCAAGCAACTGCAAGCCGAGCTCCATCAAGTGGACTCGGCGCTGCAGCAGGCGCTCCAAGTCTCGCGGCGGGAGCGCCGTAGCAGCACGGGCGGGGGCCCAGGCTCGAGCCTCGCTTCTCCGCGCGGTATCTCGGGCTCCTCGGTCTGGAGCTCCGATAGCTCCGACGAGGACGATCACAGTCATAGCGACGATGCCGGGCGAGTCGTATACGAGAACTTTGAGGTGCACGAGCGTATCGCTGGCGGCGGTGGCAGCGGAGCCGTCATCTACAGCTGTACGGTCGACGGCTGGGGCTGCTGCATGAAGGAGATTCCGACCGAAGGAGTCACGGGAGCCGCTCTCCAATCGATCCTCAACGAAGTGACGGTGCTCGAGAAGCTGCCGTACCACAAGAACCTGTGTCGATATCTCTTCCACCGAATGCTTCCCAACTCGGTGCAGATCTTCATGAGACGCTACAACACCAACCTGGCCCTCGAGCTGTGTCGACGAGCTGATAGTGGCGAGCCTCTCTTCTCTCCAGCTGAGATATCTCGTCTTGCATTGGACATCATCAACGGCTTGACGGTGCTGCACTCTCGCAAGTTGCTCCATCGGTATGAATGAGCGATCCTGATCCAATCCAATCCAATCCAATCCAATTCATCAACTCACTCACTCTCTCTCTCTCTCTCTCTCATATTGGTGAACGACAGAGACTTGAAGTCCGACAACGTCTTTGTGACACTCGACAGCACTGGAGGAATCGCATACTTGACTCTGGGAGATTTTGATTCTGCAAAGGCCGTACGACGCGAGGCAGCAGCGCACACTATCATTGGCACTCCTGGTATGGAGCCACAGGCTCTCTCTCTCTCTCTCTCTCTCTCTCTCTGTTGATGACTGACGTATTGATGATGCACGAACAGGATACATGGCTCCTGAGATCTTGTTGGGCCAGAAGTACAGCTTCCCGATCGATATCTTTTCGTTCGGCATGGTGCTGCACGAGATCATCACGATGCATCGACCATTTCACGAGGAGAAGAATTCGTTCCGAGTCAGCCAGTACATCATCGAAGGCAAGAGGCCAGCGCTTCCGACGCTCGGCCCTGAGTACAACGACTTGGTGACGCTGGTCAAGAAGTGTCTCCGCACCAAGGCAGATCGACGACCATCGTTGGCGAGCTGCAAGACCGTGCTCCTGAAGCACTACCTGGCTAGCGCTTCGTCAGCCACCAACCTGTCCAAGTGAGGCCCGCCCACGCCCACACCACGAATGCACCCAAGCATATTTGATTTTATGTGTTTTGTTTGTATGATTGTTGTTGTTGTTTGCTTTATCGTTGTTGTGTTGCGGTCGTTGTCGTCGTTGTCGTCGTGCAAAATGACACAGGCAGTGTAGCTGAGAGCCAATTTGTCTTCTTCATTCGAGCCATTGCATCATCATCTGTAAAGGGCACCGCTGTGAGCGGTCCAGCGAGCTGGTATCTAGCGCGCCCAGCGAGATGATTCGCCCCGCCAATCTAATCTAATACTACCAACGATCGACCAACGATCGAGCCTCTATGCCGCACACCTGCTGATGTCGGCGCGCACGCACGCACGCACGCACGCACACAACGAACGGGACCGCCTCGACCGAAGCATGTTGGATTTGGAACGGGAGCGTGCTCGGCGAATAATCGAATCGGGATGGCGCGGAGCACAGCGCAGCACAGCACAGCAGTGGCGCTGGCGTTGCGTTGTACCTGCCCAACCGTGCCGCGCTCCTCGTGAACCTGCTTGCGCCCCCGTGCCCAACGCCCATCTTCACAACCACGTACTTGCGCCATCGTTGCCACCATGGCCACCACGGCGTCCTCTTCCGTTGCTCGCGTCGTGTCGTTTGATTCCGAAGAAGACGTCTCGAGCATCGACCGCCCAACGTCGCCCTCGGAGCCTCGCTTCACCGGCGAGTGGCCCTCCGATGCATCATCGTCGCGCGAGGGCTGGCTCAAGAAGAAGGGCACCTGGTCCTCGTGGAAGGACGTGTATGTCGTCGTCAAGGGCGGCCTCTTGCTCGAGTACAAGAAGGAGGGCGTACGTAGTCTGGCCCTTCCAACCAACCAACCAACGGCTGCCGCACGTTACACGCGAGGGCACAGTGTATTTCTGACATACTGGCGACGATGATACCGTGCGACTTGCGTGCAGGCGGACAAGCCATCGCATGTGTTGGCGCTCGAGGACTGCACGTTGCAGCTGGCGCATCTCCTCACTGGCACCAAGAACACGTTCACCATCCTGCGCAAGAAGAAGGCGCAGGCAACGACCTTTTGGAAATGCGAGAACGATACCGAACTCGTGCAGTGGCTCACTGTGCTTCGCGTACGTGCTTCAACATGACGCTTGCAAGAGAGAGGGTGATAGAGTGGCGCGTGATTCGAGGGATAAGAACGAGAGAAGCCGTTGGGCAGCCGCTGCTTATCACTCGTCTTGTGCTGCTTGCTCGCGAACTATCTCATAACAATCCTCCCCACCAATCTCTAGACGCACTGCTTGGAGTCCGAGCTCGAATGGCAATCGGACGATCTTGTAGAGTCACTCGGTGAGGCGGCTCTGCTCGCTGATCACAACTGCCTGATCCTCGGCGCCAACGACGCGGCCCTCAAGTTGCTCGGCTACACGCGCTCGCAACTCATCGGCAAGTCGGCCAACATCTTGATGCCTCCCACCATCGCCAAGTTGCATCCGATTTACGTGCGACGCTACTTTGAGACAGGCGAGAAGCGCCTCATCGGCAAGCCTCGCAAGCTGACGGTCGTTCGCGCCAACGGCTCCGAGGCCGTGGTTGGCATCTGTCTCGGCGAGGCTCCGCCAGCCTCTCCTGGTGAGCCGATGCGCTTCATTGCTCGCCTCCGCACCGAGGCCGATGAGGTCACGAGCGAGGCCCTCACCAACTCTATCGGCTCGATCATCGAGACCTCACTCCGCTCGGCGCAAGAGGACATGCTCAAGCAACTGCAAGCCGAGCTTCGTAAGGTGGACTCAGCGCTGCAGCAGTCGGCCGCCAATGGCCATTCTGGCAACCCCGGCAGCCGCCGACAATCCGACGCCGACGACGACGAGCACAGCAATGTGGAGGATAACTCGACGCGAATCTTGTACGAACACGTCGAGGTGCACGAGCGTCTCGCCGAGGGTGGCGGCAGCGGAGCCGTCATCTACAGCTGCTCGGTCGACGGCTGGGGCTGCTGCATGAAGGAGATTCCGACCACTGGGGTCACGGGAGCCGCTCTCCAATCGATCCTCAACGAAGTGACGGTGCTCGAGAAGCTGCCGTACCACAAGAACCTGTGTCGATATCTCTTCCACCGAACTCTGCCGAACTCGGTGCAGATCTTCATCAAGCGATACAACTCGAACCTCACGTACGAGCTGAGGCGCCGATCGAACGCCGGAGAGCCGTTGCTTCCAGCAACAGAGTGCGCACGTCTTGCATTGGACATCATCAACGGCTTGACGGTGCTGCACTCTCGCAAGTTGCTCCATCGGTATGAATGAGCGATCCTGATCCAATCCAATCCAGTTCATCAATTCAACTCTCTCTCTCACTCTCTCTCTCTCTCTCTCTCATATTGGTGAACGACAGAGACTTGAAGTCCGACAACGTCTTTGTAACAATGCAGCCCGATGGTACTATTGCATACCTGTCGCTTGGCGATTTCGACACAGCCAAGAGCGTTGGTCGAGAGGCAGCAGCTCATTCAGTCGTCGGCACTCCTGGTACGACTCGTCTCCATCGGACTCTCTCTCTCTCTCTCATATCATCGTCATCGTCATCGAGAGAGATCGAGAGATCGAGCAACCAAAATCGAATTGAACTGATTGAGATGATTGATTGGTTGATTGATTGATTGGAACAGGATACATGGCTCCTGAGATCTTGTTGGGCCAGAAGTACAGCTTCCCAGTGGATGTGTTTGCGTTCGGAATGGTGCTGTACGAGATCATCACGATGCACCGACCGTTCGAGGAGGAGAAGAACCTGTTCCGAGTCAGCCAGTACATCATCGAAGGCAAGAGGCCAGCGCTTCCGACGCTCGGCCCTGAGTACAACGACTTGGTGACGCTGGTCAAGAAGTGTCTCCGCACCAAGGCAGATCGACGACCGACGTTGGCGAGCTGCAAGTCGATGCTGCTCAAGTACTACCTGGCGCCGAACCCATCGACTCCGAACCTGCGAAAGTGATCGCCACTGTAGCTCCCATCCGTAAGCGCAAAGTGCAGTGGGCCGTGAGAGATAGATAGATAGATAGATAGATAGATCAGTAGGCCTGCGGCGCCGGCGGACCCCATTTTGTTCCGGCTCCCTCGGGATGCCAACCAACCAACCAACCGTAACCTCTGAATGTAAGTATCCAGCCCCTCCCGAATGCATTGTAGTAGTGTCCTTCCCGTTCGTTCTCTCTCTCTCTCCTCAAGTACATCACACGCACACGCACACACACAATAAATCAACCCCGAAGGTGGTTGCGATTGGTTCGGTGTGCCGAGGTCGATCGATGGTGTTGACGGCGGCTGCTCGATTCCGCCCGCCATTCGCTCGTTCCCCTTCCACCACACGCAGCACCACCACGTTGGCGTCGACTCTCGCCGTGGTCCCTCGCGGGGCTTTGATCGACCATGACCCCGGCTGTGGTGGAGGACATTGCACTGACCCTGAGCGACGCGCAGCTCGAGGCGGCCTTCTGGCGGCCATTCACGGCGGCGCTCGATGTGCTGTCGCACGCGTTGCTGTCGACCGCCTTCTCGGCGCTGCTGATCGTGTCGCTGCTGCTGTACCATGTGCGCCATCCATTCGACCCGATCCCGAGCTCGGTTCGATTCTTTGTTCCTGCGCTGCACTTGGTGCGCCTAGCCTTCTTCCCGTTCCTGATCGAATGGCTGCCTGCCATCGACTGGGTACAGCTGATCGCCGGAGAATCGCCATCGTTCACGCGGCGCGTTGCCGTCATCGCCATGCTCCTGTCGTTCGACTCGTTCGCGCACTTTCTGCTCGTTGCCTTGATACTCTACAAGCGATAGATACGACGATGGCGATGGCGACAAGTCATCAATGGATTGTTCAGTGTACATGATGAGAGAGAGAGTGTGTGTGTGAGTGAGCGAGCGCTGTGCCGTTGCACAAGCTGCAATGTTGATGTCGATGTGATTGATTATATGTATGAATGGAGAGTGCGCGTGTGAGGCTCGAGCAATGGTGCTGTCTGTAGAATATACCGGCATCAGATCGAGGATCGAGTGGTACAGCGTGTTGTTGTTGATGTTGTGATAATTGTGTTACATGGTACAAGGCAAGTGCCAATACTACTACCACTACCACTACACCACCACCACACTGCATCAGTGATCATCGGCCAACATCGAGTACGACAGCATTGCAGGGAACACCAAGGGCCCACCGGCACTCGAGCTGCGAGCTTGCTCGTGCTCCCACTTTTTGTACACGCTCTGGCAGTCGGCATACAGCTGAAAGCCGCGCGGCAGGTAGACCTGTTCCCAGCGAGCAGCGCGAGCGCGTTAGCGGATGTTGACCGCATGCCACGTTGCGCCACAGGCTCGCGCCTCACGCACCAGCGAGTCTTTCAGTGGATCGGTGGGATCGCATTTCGGCATCGTTTTCGAGCCACTTGCTGGCATTCGTGCACGCAACTGCTCCAACATCGCATCTCGCATCGTCACGTGTCTGTGGTCGATGCTGTATCCGCGGAGCCCCGATTTGCTTCGCGACCTCCCTAGAGCCGATGCCAACAGTCGAGCGAATGAGCGAGCGTGTGCACTGGCATGCGAGCGCCGAACACTGTGCGTACGCTTTACGAGAGACAGAGTTTGAGAGGAGCTCGAGGACGTCGCATTCTGTGGTACTTGCTCAGTAGTGGCTTCAATTACAGCCACCTGATGTGCGCGATGCGATGGTCCACGAGTGAGTACGCTTACGAATCACACCGCTTGTCGACACGACGATACAACAGTCGTACTGGAAAGCACAGCACATAGCAATAGGCAGCTTGGACGCGGAAGCTCCAATGCAAAAAGTAGTCGAAGAAGAAGTGCTCGAGTAGCAGCTTGCCGATCAGCACCTCGCGCTCTCGTGGTCCAAAGCTGGGGATGATTCTGCAACACCAACATCGCCCGCCACAGTGTGTCAACAAGCGAGCGCCAACGGCTGCGAGCGAGCAGCAGCGGCTGCACGCACTTGTACAACGTCTCGAGCGTAATCAAGGCAATGTCGACGCGTGGGCAGTCGAGCAGGATCTTGATGGCACGATAGAGGTCCGAGAAGTCGATGCAGCTCGGGAGGAAGCGAACTTCTTTGCGCAGATGCGAAAGCCAACGACAAATGGTGTCGAGTACATCTGCAACACACAAGCGCGCGAGTGATTGAGTACATGGCAGCCGTACTCTCGGCCGAGCGAGGACGTGAGCATACTGTGTACGGAAGCGAGACATGTGGCATTGGTTGTCGAGAGGATGAAATGGCACATTGGGCCAAGCAACAGCATGTTCGACGAGAGGAGAAAGAAGCTCAACTACAGGCGAGCAACAACGCGAGGGAGAGAGAGCCGTAAGTATCGCGGCCTCCCTTCGGTAGTGGGTGGAGCACTCATACCTCGAGCATGTTGTTGCTGAGATTCGGAGCAAACTCACGCATGAACAAGAGCGCGCGGCGAACGAGCGGTTGATAGCCTGGGATGCGCTGCCAAAAGAAGCCCGGCCGTTGGCTCCTGGGCAGCGAAACGAATATGCTCAGCATCTCTCGCACAAACAGCTCAAAGAAGTTCGGCTCGCGGAACCTGAAACGACGCACATCCCGTTAACGCAGATACTAGAATGAGATGGTGGCGTGCTCGGCGCAGCGTGCTCGGCAGTACGCACGCCATTGCCCATGAATCGCCACGGTGCGAGAGTTCGATCGATTCCTCGAGACTCACTTGAGGCCGTACGATTGCTGCCACTGGAACGTCGTTGCTCGAGAGTCGGCGATTGCGCTCCTTCTGTGGCTGATCGTTCAAGTCGCCAGCCGAGATGCTACGCCGAGGAGGAAGCGCCGAATGGACGACGGTGGTGCTATCAAGAGAGGAGGAGGACGGTGCCAATGGGTCGGTAGGATCCGATGCAGCACGAAAGGCAGTGGACGAAGATGACGAAGACGGGATGGGAATGGGAGAACTTGTTGATGTGCTTGATGTTGATGTTGATGTTGTTGTTGATGTTGATGTTGATGTGCTGGAGCTTGATGTTGTTGTTGATGCGCTGGAGCTTGAGGTTGATGTTGATGATGATGTGAGGGTATCGAAGTCGCTCGGGAACGATGATTGCAATAGACCTGGAGCCGAGCGGGAGAGGAGCGACTCGGCGTCTTCGCCTTGCTCGGGAAGGTCCAAGATAGGGTCAGGTTCGAGTGGCGAGCTTGCTGATGGAGAGGATGATGTCGACGACGATTCTGCGCTGAGTTCAAAGTCTGTGATCGACGAGTCTTGCAGGCTCGGCGTGGTAGGGAAAGTAGCTGCTATCAACTGCTCGTCCGACAGCCCAGTTTCAGGGCCATCGGCACTGCAGCTGGCGCTGCTGCTTGAGCTGCTACTACTGCTGCTGCTGGAGGTGGCAGTAGGGGTCGGCGGTGTGGAGGGCTCAGCTGCTGGCGGAGTTCGATAGAAGAGCGACTCCTCCTCGAGGAAGGCCATGCTCTCGGTGCCCTCGACCGACGAGGGATCGGCCGCCCAGCGTTGCTCGGTGGCTTCGAGCTGATCGAGCAGCTCGAGAATCTGCGGGAACTGCTCCTGCAGCGATAGCAACTTGGGGTCGGTGGTGACCGATTGCAGAATCCGCTCGCGGAATGGCGGCAGCAGCGCAAAGGACAGACCTGTACCGAGGGCGTGAGGTGAGGTGGTTGGTAATCATGCCACCACGTGTACGAGAGCGGCCAACGAGGGTTGCTACGAGACCAACGAGCACACTATGCGGCCTCACACTCGTGCGCGAGCATGCGTGCATGTTTGTGTTTCGATTGGGAGGAGAGCGGGCACGAACCAGAGACGGTGGCGCAGAAGTGCAGGAAGGGCTTGGACAGCGTGCGCGAGCGCTTGTCTTGTGCGGTGGCGGCCTGCTCGAGCGTCTGTGTCGCGTACGCCTGGCACAGTATCACGAGCCGTCGGTATGGCTCCATGAATTCGCTCGAGAGCTCGGCGTCACTTGGCGAACCGTTGAGAATCTCGGCCGCCACGAATTGGAGCTCGCGCCTGTGTTTGAGGTTCGCGAGCGGCACGCGCGTGGTTCCACCAGTACACGAACGATCGAGTGACCCATCAGTTGGAGCAAGACTCGACGGTGAACAGCAGTCAGAGTCGTGTGGCTTGCACATACCGTTTGACGATCTGGCTCAAGCATTGATAGAACAGAGGTCGCTGCTGCGGCACCACCTGGTCGATCTGCTCGATCAAGTACAAGCCGCTACGATCCACACGAGAGAGGTCGATCGAAGGATCGAGCGAGTTAGTATCGGGTATGCTCGCAGTATGATGGTTCGATCGTTATGAATGCGTGAGTCGCGACGTCGTACCATCCGAGGAGACACGCGATGCCCTTGCGCAGATAGGCGCGGTTCGAGTACACGAAGGTGTCGCACGCGAGGTACGGCGCCAGCGAGCCGAGCGTCTCGAGCGCCGCGGCGATCTCGAGCGGCGGATACGGTTGCGGCTGCAGCAGTATGGCCTGTTGTTGCAGCAGTTGCTGCTGCTGTTGCTGTTGTTGGCTGTCGCGTTGGTGCAGGCCCAGCAGCGTGCGGAGCGAGAGCTTCAAGGGCGACGGGGCGGCGCTGGAGGGCGCGCTGTAGCTGCTCGCCGGACCTCGCAGCCGCAGCGCCAGACGCTCGAAGCGGCTGCTCCACTTCTGCTCGCGCTCGCGTTTGAGCTTGTCGCTCGGTCTCATGACGCAACGACGATCGCGACGGGATGTCGGGTGTGGGAGTTGTGGTCTCGGTACGGCGGCACCATGCGACGAGTGTGCGTGCTACAGGCGCCTCGTCGTTCGCGAGCGAGAGCGTCAACGGTATCTTCGTGCGAGAGAGAGAGTGCGTGTGTGTGTGTGAGATTGAGAGGATGTGAGGAGGTAGTCCTGAGTGAGCGGGGCCTTGGACCTGGACCTCGACCTGGACCTGGACCTTGATGATGATGATGCTGCACCGCCCTCACTGCCACCAAACAACAACAGCGACCTCGACCTCGACCTCGACCATCATCATCATCATCCCGCCACCTCAAAACCACCGCATCATCACTCACTCTTGGTCGTGGGTATCAGTGGTCCCACCTCCATCGACATGTCGACGCAGCAGGAGAAGGTGGCCGAGGTGGCGGCGGTCGCGAACGTCGAGCGCAAGCTCGCGCGCCAGCTGCTCGTGGCGCACGGCTGGGACGTGCAGCTCGCGCTCCAGACCTTCTTTGCTGCCAACGATGCCGATGATGCCGACGATGGCCAAGTCGGAGCAGGGTTCGATGGCGGCACTGAACTGGACGCTGGTGATGCCAGCGACGTCGATGATGTGGCGGAATCCGATGACGATGTCGATGTCGATGTCGATATCGACGACGACGACGACGACGACGATGATGAGTACCACGACGACATGTACGTGCTGTGCTCGGTGTTAGTAGCGGGAGTGGCTCCTGGATCAACGCTGCTTGCTTGCTGACGCAAGCCGAGGCTTCGTGGGGTACGCCAGTCGTACGTTTGGCGTTCGTGGGCGAGGGCGAGCACCGACACGCGCGCGAGGAGGCCGCAGCAGCAATCCACCACGAGCCCGCGCTCGTCGTGGCGCCCGTGACGCCTCGGACTCCGACGAGGAGTTTCAAGTGCAACGTAGCTCTCGAGCTAGGAGCAGCGGCAGCGGCAGACCGCAGAGGCGGGCAGCCGCCGTGGCAGCGTCTCGCAAGCGAACACGCGATGCCTCGAGCGACTCAGAAGGCTCCTCCAACGACGACGACGCACCGCGGGCCTCGCAACCAAGGAAGCGCCGCACCACCGCGCCGTCGACAGCCAAACCGGCAGTAACAACGACGACGGTGCCAGCCACGAAACCTGCTGCCACGAGTGCTGCCACTACCAAGCCGCCAGCGTCCAGGCCCAATGCACCGCAGGACGACGACGACGCGGCGATTGAAGCCGCAGTTCGCGATCCGATTGCTCCTGTGCGTGGCGTGCTGCTCGAAGGCGATGGCCGCGCGCACCCTTTCGCCTCATCCAGAGCGTCGAGTAGGGTCCGAGAGACGTACCTACAGTCTCTGCGGGACTTCAAGGCCGACGAGGCTCGCTTCCGTACGTGTGCCTGCTTCAAGCCGCACTGATGCTGCCTACTGATGTCACCCTGTCGGCTTGCAGAGGGAACGAGTGTCGCTCGCAGCCGAAAGGTCGATCTCGCTGAGCTCTTTGCGCCACCGATTGACATCATGTATCCGGGTACCTTCGAGCAGGTATGCGGCAACGTGAAATGAGCGTGCACCGTGGAGTGCCAAGCCGTCACTGACACATCCGACAGTTGCTGCAAGACGGAGTGTCCAATCAACGTTGGGTCGTTGTCAACATTCAGAAGCGTGACGAATTCGCGTCGCAGCAGCTGAATCGCGACACGTGGAACAACGAACGCGTGCGCCGCTTGATCCCATCCAGTGTATGGAAGGAGAGCACACGCACACACATGGCGATATACTTTGAACCAACTCATTGCATGACGTTGACGTTGAGCAGTTCATGCTGTGGCAGCAATCGACACTATCAGACGCTGCACAACACTATTGCGTGGTCTATCGGGTGGACCAGACGACGCTGCCACACATCGGCCTCGTCGATCCTCGCACCGGCGAGCTCATCCATCGATGGCAAGGCTTCGTGGGGCCTGAGGAGCTGTCTCACTTCCGTACGCGCAGTGATACTACTCTGTGCCTTTGAGCGTAGTCGTGCGAGTCTCACAAGTTTGTGCGCTCGTGTGTTTGTCGCGCCAGTACGTGAGTTTTCTTCCTGTAACTCACTGCAATCGTCAAACCTCCACATACCCGCGGTGGCACCTGAGACGACTCGAAAGGCCGCAACGACGACGACGCTGATCGAGCGAGCGGACCTGAACCATGTATTTATGGATGACGACAACGAGGCTGAAGAAGGAGACGAAGATGGCTCGGATAGCGATTTCGCCTTCGATGAGGATGGGAGCGACAACGATGACAACGAGCACAGTGATGGCAGCGAGGATGGTGACAAAGCTGATGAGCGAGCCAATCGATCTCATCGCAACAGACCGAACAAGAACAAGAGGGCAACAGCAGCAACAACAACAGAAGACACTGCAAGCCGAACAAGCCGCAAGTTTTATGAGCGCAGCGAGGAGGAGCAGCTTGCGCTGGCGATGGCTGAATCACTACGTGAGGTCGAGCAATCGACAGCGCATACCATCGAAGAGCCAGCTACGAGCACCACGACAACAGCTCCAACAATGCCGACGACAGCACCTGCAGCAGCAGTAGCGACGCCATTATTGCAAGCTACTGAACCGATCGACGCATCCGAACCTGGTGAACCGTGCACGATTCAGGTGTGTAGCCAGGCGAGTATAGTGACTACGAGCGTGACTCGGGGTCTCGCGTCACTGACTCGCAACCTGGTTTGGGTGCAGATTCGCTTACCGAATGGAACGGCACTGCAATACGAGTTCCCATCCACTACGCGGCTGAGGCAGGTACATGCGTACGTGCGTTCCAACTGTACTGCACTGGCAGGCGACTTTGATCTTGGCTTTCCGTTCCCACGCAAGTTCTATACAGCCCCAGAGCTCGAGCAGACGCTCGCCGATGCTGGTACATAGCTACTCATGTCGCATATCGACCAAACAAAACACTGGCTGTTGCTAATGCGAATGGCTTTAGGTCTGGTTCCGCGAGCTTCCCTCATCGTTCGCCAGCGGTAGCCCAATCCAGCGCAGAACCATCGATGGATGATTGAAATCATGTGTACATTAAACGATTGCAACTAGGCATCAATCAAGTGCGCGCAACTTGCCTCACCGAGAGGATGGGAGATGGTGATGGTGATGCGGAGGCTATCGAGGCCATCGCCTGCTCGTCGTTCATTCGTTTGCTCGCTCGCTCGCTCACGCATCGGCCAGCCGTCCTCCTCCCTTGTGCGTGCGTGCTTGCTTGGCTCACGAAGCGCCATGGAGTACACTTTGGAGGCGTATGCCAATGTGGTGCACGTCGATACTCCCTCGGTCGGCTTCGATGGCACCACTGCGGCGTCGGTGTGGGCGCACTGGCGTGCTGATGACGCCGCCCCGAGCTCGACCTCGCTGTTCGCTCTCGGTACCGACACATGGCCCCTCCCGTTAGATAGACGATGATCGTTCGCAGCCGTACATAGAGATGGGGTTCTGACTGGTAGCTGTATGTGCGTGGGCTTGTGGGCTTGGCTAGCCACTGAGCGGAGCGCCTCGGTATGGCTCGATGTGCGAGCGAGCGATGCGAGTCACGCAGGCTTCGAGCGCCTCGCCGACATGCCACTCTCGGCCGCCGTGGCGCCAGGAGGGCTGGCGTTTGCAGCCTTGCCAGATGGCTCGTTGAATCTTGCTACAGGTAGGTTCTCAGGCAGGTTAGTTCGTTGGTTGGTTGGTTGGTTCTCAAGCTGGTTGCGTGAGTAGGCGGCATCGACAACTCGCTGCAGGTCGCACACCTGGTTGCCAACAGGACACCGACCCCTATCAGCATCACTGGCCATACAGGCGTATGATTGGGTTTACCGCATGGGATGGGATTGGATTCAATGTATCAGGCAACTCACTCGCGTGCGTATGTGGACATAGTTCATCAACGCATGCCACTTCTTTGCAGACGCCAGCGTGCTCGCAAGTTGTAGCGGTACGCTAGACAGCAGCAGCAATAGTAGTATATGGCAACGACGCCTCGTGTATGCTCTCGAGCTCATTCGCGATTGGAGTGCAGACGACAACACGTGCCGCATCTGGGCCGTAGAGACAGGCGAAGCCGCGCACCTGTACCGCTTCAAGTCGGCGGCCGTATCGGTGCGCAGCCATGCGAGCAAGCCGACGCAGCTGCTGGTTGCATGCGCCGATGGAGGAATCCACTTGATCGATACACGAACCGAGTGTGCAGTGTTGAGCGTGTCGTCGCGACCGTGCCTGCCGCTTGGCGAGGTACGGTGGTCGCAGAGGCACGTGCGAGTGAAGGCATTCTCGCTTGCTGATCTCGCGCTTGATCTCGCGCCCAGATTGACTGGAACCCATTGGACGGCACACTGATCGGTGGCGCTGCGGGAGGTTCGTGAGCATCGTTGCTTTCGGTGTTCGACCGTCGAGCAATGTGTCAGCTTACCGAACGGCCTACGAACGATACAGATAGCTGGCATATTTGGGATCTGACGCAAGGCGGCACGCTGCCGTTGCGATCCAGCATTGCGCACTCGGACACGGCACATCGATTCCGTTGGTGTCGCCTTCGGCGCAACGCGTTCGCCACCGCGGGCCAGACCGACGTGCGGCTGTGGGACCTGACGAGAATTCAGTCCAGCAGCGTCGCGGCATTGAAACCCGACGGCACGGCAACAGGAGTACCGATCGGAAGCGCGTTCGTGAGTTCGGTCGCTGAGAAGAGCTCGGCAGGCCGCGCTCACCCAGTCAGCAACCTGGCATGGCTCGGCGGTGCTCCGACACCGACGTGCATCTTTGCGCGCACGACCGGCGTGCAGTTTTGGAGCTTGGCAATGTAGACTAGAGAGCGAGAGAACGAGTGCGCTTGGTTTCTCACTAAACGAGTAGACTCAAGCAAGCCATGAATGAATGAGAGAGGGGGAGCGAGAGAGAGAGGTCTCGCGTCGGATCGTGATGGGAGAAGGTTGGCGGAAACCGGAGCGGAATGTGCCGCAGCCTCAACGGGCAATTATCGACCGACACTCTCCGCCAGTGCTCTGAGTCTCGCGGCCTCGTCGACGCCATTTGCTTGCTGCCTGCCTGCCCCTCACACCCTCCTCGCCGTCCTCACCATCGCCACTCACCATGTCTGATCGCCGACAAATCGTTGCTGTGACCGGAGCGTCTGGATATGTCGCCGGTGCCGTGATCGACGAGCTCACGCGACGCGGCTTCGAGGTGCGCGGCACCGTGCGCAGCCTCGCGAATCCCGACAAGGTGCGCCACCTGCGAGAGGCCTTCCCCGAGCTGCAGCTGTTCGAGGCCGATCTCCTGGCGCCTGGTTCGTTCGACCAAGCCTTTGCCGGTACGCATTGGGCACAGGCACGTCGATTGCGAGAGCGAGCGCGAGCGACTCACCCACGAGCGTGAGTGTGCGCGCAGGCGTCGACTACGTGCTCCACACCGCGTCGCCGTTCCAGCTGCAGGTGTCGGACGCGCAGCGCGACCTCGTCGATCCTGCGCTGCTCGGTACCGAGAACGTCATCAACTCGGCGCTCAAGGTCGATTCGGTCAAGCGCATCGTTGTCACGTCGTCGGTGGCAGCCATTTTGCAGGAGAGCGCGGTACGGCAGATTGATTGATGCATCTGTGTGTGAGGCGCGAGCCAGCTGACCGACGCGTGCCGAGCGCGATACAGCCCCCTGCCGACAAGATCTTCACCGAGGAGGACTGGAACTCCGAGTCCACGGTACGTCTGGAGAGACACACGTTGCGTGGCCGAGGAGATCCTCTTGCTCACAGTGCCACTGTCGCACAAACGCACATTTGGGCGCGGTCGCTTGCAGCTCGAGGTTGGCGCCTATCGCTTGAGCAAGCGCCTGGCTGAGCAGGCTGCGTGGCGCCTGGTGCGCGAGCAGACGCGCGACAAGCCGGTCGAGCTCGCGGTCATCAATCCGTCGTTCGTGCTCGGCCCGCCGTTCTCGACACGCACCGACAGCACCAGCATCTCGGTCGCCAAGCGCCTGATCGAGGGCGCCTTTGCCGTACGTCAGTCACGCTCGCACACTGCAGGCCTCGCTCTCTCACTCACTCCCGGCTCCAGCAAGACGGCGCTCCGGGATCGTGCTTGGCCATTGTCGATGTTCGCGACGTGGCACGAGCGCACGTCGAAGCCATGCTGCGTCCCGAGGCTGCGGGGCACCGATTCATCGTCGCGAGCAGCGAGGGCTACACGTACGTCGAGCTGAGCGACATGCTGCGTGCCAACGGCTTCGGACACCTGCCGCTGCCGACCAAGCTCGCCGCACCGTACCCGTATCGAATGCGCTTCGCCAACGCCAAGGCGCGCGAGATCCTCGGCATCGAGTTGCGCCCCGTGAGCGACACCATCGTCGACATGGTGCGCTACCTGATCGACAATCGCATCGCCACGCCTCCCACCACCAGCCAGTGAGCACTGCAGGCATACGCGTTCTCTCTTATGACGGTTGAATCATGACGATTATAACTTAGAGATTCACAGATATTCATACACTCACATTCGCCAACAGATCTATGCGAATGAAATCTACAACATTGCCCAATCGATTGCCTATTTGTTGCCGTTGCTGCCTCTGCTGCTGTTGTTGTTGTTGTTGTTGTTGTTGTTGGTATTGGCGGTAGTGTCGCTGTTGTTTGCACCGAGCGTCTCTTCGAGTACGAACAGGAACATGAGCTCCTGCTCAAACTGTTCGCGCTTGTTGTAGCTTACAAACATGCCATCGATCAGCTCGGCATTCAAGCCACTGCGGACGATGGGACCCACCGATGCCAGGGCCACGAGCTCTTGGCCGTTTGGAAAGACACGAGGCCCTTGAGGGTCGTTGACGAACATGCTGCTCGTGCACAAGCGGGCCGTCAGCCACGACACAAGCACCTGCGATGCGAACGCTCGTACCAGTTCATAGCGCTCGACGCTCGCTTGGTGAGCAATGACAGACCGCGCACGCTCGAACACTCCTCGGGCAAGTTGTGCGAGGCGTCGAACGACGAATCAGGAACGAGCACCTCGTACAAGATGCCGAGTTGTACGCTGGAGAGCAATACGGCTCCCTATGGCGCGGCGTGGCGTGGCGTGCCAGTGAGTACTTTCGAGCAAGAAGAAGAAAGCGTTGATGGCTGCGCGAGTGGCGCACGTACGAACTGCGACTTCCCAGGTCGAAAGGTAGCAGTGTGCGCCACGGGAGTCACTAGGTCGGAGAAGTACACTACATTGCGAGTGCGCCGATGTGAGAAGGAGCAGGCACTCACAACAAGACGAGATGGGCGAGGCGCACTCTCGCACCTCCTTTACCGAGCGGTCCCAGCATGCTGAGCGGCGGGCACAAGTGACACGAGAGCAGATACGGCAAGGCCGGCAGTGGCGCTCCGAACCACAGCAACTGTCGGTTGTCGACGGGAGCTGTGCCAAGAGGTGATGGCGATGATGCTGATGGCGCGCGAGTGTCGGCGGCAGCAGCGGTAGCGACAGGAGTGGTGGCAGTGCGCGAGGAATGGCGCGGAACCACGACGAGGATGTCGTGCACTCGCAGCGTCGTGCTGCGATTCGAGTTGCGGTAGCACTGCTCGATGACGCGCCAGCACATGGAGTCTCGCGTGAGCGGCAGCAGCCTCACGCCAATCGACTGCAGTATTCTGGCAGTTTGGCTCGATGACGGGTGGGAGCCATTTGCTGAGCTCGAGCTGCTGCTGCTACTGCTGCCGCTGCTGCCACCGTACAGATGCAAGCCGCGCAGCATGTACATGAGCGCAATCTTGTCGCTGAGTATCTGATGCGAAACGATCGGTACGCAACGTTGGTGAGGCACGAGCTCATAGAATCGATCCGACAGCTGCTTCAACTCGGCGCTGAGTCTTGAGTAGATGCTCGACGACGACGACGACGACGGCATTCGCGACACGGCGTCGATGTCGAACTGACTCGGTGGCGCGAACTCGCTCTCGAAGCGGCAGCCCGGCTGCTGGTCGATGATTGCGCCGATGCGGCGCAGCACGTCCTCGGCCTGCGCTAAGGTCTCGGGCATCAGCAAGCCCTCGGGCGTGGCGAGCGCCTTGCTCGCGCCGTACAGCACGAGCGACGACACCAGCGCCTGGTGATCGACGAGCAGCCTCGCTGCGAAGGTTACCCGAGCGCGGGCACTCGCCATCGCAGGCGTCAAGACCGACGAGGACGAGGAGGAGGATCTGCGGGACTTCGTCGGTTCGGTTCGTGAGGCAGACTCTGGCGTCGAGGCGGTGGGTTGCTGCTCGGCGGCAGCGGTGGTGGCGATGGTGGGGGCTGTGGGAGCGGCAGACTCTGGCGACAGGCGAGGTCGCTTGCGCGGCTGCTCGTATGACACGTCGACGGGCGCCGAAGACGGATGCTTGGGGCTGTCGGTAGGAGTCTCTTCTTCGAGGAGGTTGAGTGAGGTCAGCACCTCGGAGATCTCGGCCGCCCTGCGCCGCGGGCGCGAGGAAGGCGCGAGCGGCGAGCTCTCTTGCAGCGGCGAGCTGCCGGCTGCGACAAGCGGCGATGCATGGGCGAGCTGCGTAGCGGGGGGATCTCGCGGTGGGGTTCTGGTGCTGGCGACAGACTGTTGAGGCTGAAGCTGCTGTGCAGATGTCGGCTCGGCAGAGCGCGAGGTTCGCGGCGAGGAGCTGCCGCTGCTGTCGCACGATACCAGCGACTCGAGCTGCAGTATCAGCTTCGTGGGTGGCGGTAGTGCGGGACCATAGCGAGTATCTCGTTCTCGGCGAGCCGCCATACAACGAGCAATCGCTCGAGTGGAGGGATCTCACCAGCAGAGCAAGCCAATACGAGAGCCTCGGTGTTGTTGTTGCACAAGCAGCAGCAGCAGCAGCGGCGAGGCAACGAAACGAATGGCGCTACGAGATCGATCGATTCGCGACTCCATGTCTACCGGATGCTGCTGCTTTACTGCTGCATTGCTGTATTGGTGGTTGTTGGCTGCGTACCGAGCTAGTCGTACAAAGGTATGGTGGTGGAAGCGTACGCTTGTGTGTAGGTATGAGAGTTTGTAGTAGCTATTGCGCCGTGCCCTCGGATGATGCCGACGACTCGGCAGCAGCAGCAGGAGCAGCCGCCGAGGCCTTGGCGGTAGCCTTCTTCTTGGCCTTCTGCTTCTTCTTCTTGTCGAGCTGCTTCTTTCGCTTGTTGAGACGCTGCTGCGCCTCGGTCAGCGCTGCAATCACGGCGGCGATCGTTCGTTTCTCGGCTGCGACCAAGCCTGCAGCGAGCGTGTGCGCATTCGACTCGGCGGCTGGCGCCTCGATGGCGGGATACGCACGCTCGAGTGACTGCAAGAATGCGATGGTCCACTCGCACAACGCAAGCTCGTTGCGCGTCGAGATCTCATCACTCACGGGCCACTTGGATCGGTCGATGCGAGCCCACTCGGTCGCATCGGCCACCACGACGCGAAGGAAGCTGGCGAGGTCGGGCGAGAGCGTGCCGTTTCGGAAGATGTACAGCGAATGCGCGGAGCTGCGGCACACACACACACAAATTGTGTGAGCAGTGGTACGTAGTCGTTGGAGAGATGCAACGACGACGTACGCCTTGACATGCTGGTCCAAGAAGGCCACCTTCTCGGCGTGCAGTGGATCGGATTCCGGCACTCGCGGAAAGACGTCGAGACAATCGTGTGGATTCTCGGGATCGATGAAGCCCTGGAACAGCAGCAGCTCGCTGTTGGGTCGCGAGCCGTATGCCATGTAGATCTGCTCGCCCTCTGCAAAGTTTCGCAGTGCCAGACAGTCGAGCTCTCCCTTGGCCGGGTCGAAGAACGACGTGATCTGCCATGTGCCATGATTGGAGTTAGGCTGCGATGCGCCAGTGGCCAGACTCACTCAATCACTCACTCCAATCGCTCGCTTGCACACACACACACCTTTCCATCGACGTGGTTCAGCAGGTCCCACAGCGGCACGAGAGCCAACTCATTCTTGCCGTCGATGGGCACGACGTTTTGGCGCGAGAGCACGACGCCCATCGCCCACAAGAACTCGTCGAACGAGAACTTGGCCATCGAGACGATCTTGTCGCCCGTGTTCTGGATGATCGTGCACAGGAACGAGTACTGCAGCGCCGTGGTCACCTGCAGCTTGATGGCATCACCTGCAGCGGCGCGTCATTGTCGTGGTTGTGTGTGAGTGGCGGTCGAGCGATGACGCGATGCACCGCAGCGGTGGTGCATACCGAGAAGCGGTGAGCCATTGAGACGCCGCAGCTCCTCGGCGCCCCAGAAGAGTGGCGAGTCGAAGGTATCGGGCAGGATCTTGATGTAGGGTCCGAAGAACGACTCGTCGCCGAGGTGCACCTCGGACACGAGGTACAGCGCCAGCAGCACGGTCGGGATCGACTGCAGTCGCCAGCAAGCGAGTGAGCGTGAGAGCAACAGCCCGTTGGTGCAGCTGAGCGTACCAGCATGACCGAGTCGCGCTTCATCAACTCTTCAATGTGCGTATGGGCGGCGGCGCGCTTGGTGGTCAACATGATCGACAGCGGCACCGTGAGCACCGGCTCGCCCTCCTGCAGTGGAGAGACGCACAAGCGTATCAGCTGCTGCGCGTACTCGTCGCTTGGTTCACGCCAAACAACATACCGCGAATGGGCGCAAGGCCGAGAGACCCAGGCCTTCGGACACGCGCGCGATCGAGAGGCCGCGGTCCTTGAGCGAGATCTCGTGCAGCTGCAGCCAGCGCTCGAAGCTGCTGACGTCGGCCTTGGTGGGACCCTGCGCCGAGCGGCGCGGCTGCGAAGCTCGCACGGCCACCACGGCATCGAGGAAGTCGCTGATCGGACTCTCGTTCACATTGGCGCCTTCGAACCCGTTGCGAAAGTGCTGGCGCACCTTGTTGGCCTCTGTCGAGGAGGAGGTCGAGGAGGAGGTCGAGGTGGATATCGCCACGTCATCATGTGTGAGCGAGCAGCAGCAGCAGCAGACATGGGCACCGAGCTTATGAGCTACGTACGCGCGGATAGTTGCACGACGCTATCAGGAATGATGCCTGAGTGCATGGCGTGAGGAGGGCGATGCAAGACAGCGCACAAAAAGAGAGAAAGAGAGAGAGAGAGACTGTGGTGTCGACGGTGAGGCAGCAGCGAGCGAATGAAGAAGGATATCGCTATCGATGGAGGGAGGGTGAGATATTTCCTGGTTTTCGCTTCCTGCTCCGTTGTGGCAGACTGGAATGGTAAGCCACACTTGAATGCTGATGCTCTATGGTATGTTTATCAAAGATGATGTTCTACGACTGCTACTGCTTCTGCTTCTGAGCTTCTTGGTGCAATGATACAAACAACGACTGACCCACAACCACCGATCAAATGCGCGAACCAAACCAAACCGAATCTACTGCTTCCTCCAACTATCGAATCCAAACCAAGCCAATCTATCCAAAACACACTCACACACACACACACACACACACACACACACACACACACACAGAAAGCTACACCAGCTTTGCGTCCAATACGAATATACCAATACCAAGGTCTCGCAACTCCAAGAGTATGTCGGTGTCGGCGCCAGTCGTTGCCGTTGTTGTCGTCGTCGAAACGGCGGCTCAAGCGCCACTACCACCACGCACACACAGCGCCGTGTGTACGCGTGTATGGCGTTGGCGAGAGGTGCCTTCCTTACTCGTCGTCCTCCTCGTCTTCGTCGACGTGATAGAGAGTCAGCTTCAGGATACGAATCTTCTTCATGATCTCGAGCGCACTGTCGACCGTCGTGGCGGCGGCGAGCTCCTGGCGCAGGAGATTGAGCTTGGACTTGACGACCTCGACGTGATCGCCGAACGACTCCTTGATGGCCTTGAGGTTCTTCTCGTCGGCCGGAAAGACCGGCAACACGACGTCGTTGAGCTCACCGCGGAAGAGACGCAGCACTTGCTCCGAGTTGTTGCTCGTCGCGAGCGACATGGGCGTCACGCCTTGTCGGTCGTCGGCAGTGACCGAGGCGCCTCGAAGCACCAACAATCGAGAGTAGCTCACGAGGTCTCGCTCGGCAGCGTAGTGCAGCGGTGTCCAACCACGCGCGTCCATCGAGTAGAGCTTGGCGCCACTCTGGATCAAGAGCTCGAGACAATAGGTGCTGGTCTTGCCCTCGAGTACGACATGGTGGAGCAACGTTCGCTTCTCGGCAGGCGGGCCTACCATATGGTTGAGGTTGACGCCTTGTGCTATGCTGCTCATGATTCCGAGGAGATCGCTCTGGTCGCATGCTTCGCGCAAGGCCTACCAACACAACAACATCGGGTACGTGGCGGTACATCATCATCATCAGCATCATAATCTGCTGCTGCAACGGTAGCTACTGGAATACGTACGGCCTCTTGTTGCTCGACAGTAAGGTTGGTGGTCTGTACGAATTTGCGATGCTCGTATTTGGCACGAATGAAGGCTTCTCGCTTGGTTCTGTTTCAACGAGACAGTGAGTGAGACTGTCGACGACGACGCTCAAGAGCAGGAGGTATCGTCATCATACCGATCAATGGAAGAGGTGATCTTTTGGAACTCGGTGGATTCGGCAAGCCGAGCCTCCCAGATCTTGTTCGAGTTATCGTTGCCGACGGTTTTGATGATCTGTGGTGGTGGTGTGCGTGAGCGCGTGGAGGAGCAGCGAATGACTGCGACCGACGTACGTTGTACAGCTCTGGCTCCCACTTGTCAAGCGTCAACGAGCGCACTTTCGAGATGTGGACACCGAGGCTTCGGTGCACACCCGAGCATTGATAGCAGATCAACACGCCCAGGTTCATCAAGCCCCACTCGGGATCTGCTCAGAGGAAGTAGAGTGCGTAAATCACTCGACAATGACAGAAGCACGCTGTACGGCCGCGAGCATAGGCGTAGGCATAGGCGTAGGCGAAGGCGTACTGGGATCGTCGCAGTCGGCACAAACGCGATTGGCGGGCGAGATCTCGCGCAGCTCGGCGAGGTAGTTGAACTTCTCGGACGAGTCGGTGACGGTCGTGTGCTCCTTGTCCTTTTGCTTCTTCTTGAGCTGGAAGCCGATGCCCTCTTGGATCACGTAGATCCACTCGTCGAGGTCCTTGGGACCGAGGGCCTGCAACGTCATCTGAATCTCGGGCGAGATAAGCATGAAGCAGTCCTGACGATCGGGGTCGGGTACTTTCTTGACCGAGCACAAGAGCAAGTCGATCGCTTGAATCGGCTCGAGGTTCTGCGTACGGTTCATATGGGTGGCGTGTCGTGCGTTAGAGCGTGTCGCTAGGTGCGTCGGGTGGCTGATCTCGTGTGTGCGCGCGCGCCATCGCGGTACCTTCCAATTTTTGTAGATGAACATCTGGCCATCGGTAACGACGAACCAACGTCGGTTCCATCCGCCTCGCTTCTTCACCAGCAAGTGACCTTGTTTGATGGAAGCATCGGGCTTGCTCGCAAGCTTCTTTGCCAACAACTGAATGGAAAGAGTGCATGAGCCAAGAGCTGTTGGCCGATGGTGATGATGACGATGGCGACGTACACTCTCGACATCCAGACGATTGCGGCCCTCGCTGTAGTCGTTGCGGGCCGATACGAGCTGCGACATGGTGGTCTTGATGACGGGCTCGATGGCCTTGAGGGCCTGCGCGCTTTGCGTGTAGAACTGCGAGTAGGCGAACATGAGCGTGCAGAGACGCTCGACGACTTGAAAGTCCTTACGCGCTTGGATCTCGATCAGCTTGTTGACGTAGGCCAAGTCGGCAAGCTCGTAGCGTCGTTTAGCTTCCTCGAGTTCCTACACACACACGCCGTACCAGGCTGTCAGATGATTCGATGTGATTCGAAGCAAGGGAGAGCATGACGCGTACTTGCAGCGAGCGCTCCTGCTTGGCCGTAACCGATGCCGAGGTGCGCGACACATCGTACTTGAGCTGCGCGGCGTCGAACTCCTCCTTGGCACTCTCTGCTCGATCTCGATATTCCTACACCAAAAGAAAGAGAGAGAGAAAGAGAGAGAGAGAGAGAGAGAGACGAGGGAGCGTGATATGGTTACGTGAGCTTCCGAGTCGCGTCGTAGGGTGACAAAGGACGGTAGGTGCGCACCGAAAGCTCGACGATCTCGGTCTCTATGAAGCCTGCGACTGGCTTCGAGAACGAGGCATCCATCCCATCCAGCTGTTTCATCGCCGTACGAGTTAGAGCGAGGTAGGGGCGTGGCTGGATGCGACGCGCCAAGCAACAGCGGCGGCGTACCAACTGGCGGCGGCTGCTCTCGATCTTGTTCAACGTCTCGCCAAACAACACGACTTGCTTGCCTGTGGCCATAGATGCGTGTTCGTGAGCATTGAATCCAGCGAGTCAGACATCGAGTCACCGAGCCAGTGACGCAACCAACCAGCCACACAACCGTGGGCGATGGCCGTTGTCGCACGCGATAGCTATCGACAGACGTACCATAGGTTCCTCCAGGCTTGACTCCAAAGTCAGCCACGGCATCTGAGAACAAGAACGAGTCTCGGACTGGAGAGAGGCGAGGAAGCAGCCAACGACAAGGTGGCGACGGTGAGTTGGGCGGTGGCTCGGTACGTGACCACGACCAAGACGATATCAACGATATCAACGAGCTGGGTACCTGCGCCAGTGTGCTGCACCTGGTTGGCGCAATCAGCGAGCTTCTGAAGCTGCGCTCGCAATGCTTCGGCTTGCTAGAGAGCAGTACCAGCGATGGAGGCCATGGGTGAGGGAGAGTGAGTGAGAGATCTGGTCAGAGGGTGCTCGATGACGACGAACCTCAGTGAGCACGCGTATGCGCTCCTTGTACTCGCGCGGGCTCAAACCCGACAACTCATCAGCGGGACTTGTGCCCGGGAGACCGCCAGCGCCAGCCGAGCTCCCGGACGAGGTGGTCAAGTTCAACGACTGCGCGGTGGACGACGACGAGGTGGATGCCATTGCAACGACGGCGACGACGACGGCGAGGTGGCGGGCTCACGCGCGGTTGTACTCAGTCAGGTCAGGCCAGCGAGGTCAGGTCAGGCCGTAGTTGACGCGATGAAAGCGGACCGCGACAAGTGTGGATCGGTGACGATGAAGAGAGGTGATGGTTGGTTGGTGGGATGGATGGACGACGAGAGGGCGCGCGAGGGAGCGGGCGAGCGAGCGACTGACGGACGCGAGGCGCTCTTCCTCCTCCTCTTGGTCCTCTGGTGCTGGAATATCCAAACCCCAACTCAAACCCACCACCCCTCCTGCTCCTTGGGCCCATGTATCTTGCGCGAGTCGAGTGAAAGCAACATGTTGCAATGTTGGATACGCAGCGCGGTGCGTTGCGTTGCCGGCATACGGGTTGTTCGATTGGGGTCTCTCTCTCTTCTCTACCACCTACCTGACGGGAGAGCGACGCCGGTTACACTGGGGGCATCTCGCTGGGGTGGCGGCCGTCAGTATGGTAGGCGTTATCGCCACCTGTGGGGCCTTCTGGGGGCGGCAGGTCGATGGCCGGGGCGGCGCCACTCGCCGTCCAGTACTCGCTGCTGGCCGAGGCCGGCGGCGGCGGTGGCGGCGGCGAGGCCGAGCGCTCTCGCTCTCGCACGCGCTCCGTACTGCCAACCCGGCGTCGCTTCGGGCTGTGCGATGGGCTGCGCGAGTGGCGTCGATACTTGGAACCTGGGCTCCTGCTCCTGCTCCTGCTCCTGCTGGGGCGACGACGATCGCGATCTCGCGGGCTGCGGCTGCGGCTGCGGCTGCGCCTTCGACGATCGCGATCTCGGTCTCGGTCTCGATCTCGATCACGGTCTCGGCGATCTCGATCTCGGTCGCGATCGCGGTCTCGATCGCGGTCTCGATAGTCTCGGTCTCGATCACGGAAGTCTCGTCGATCTCCTCGGTCGCGGTCGCGTCCTCGGCCGCCAAACCGGCCGCGTGGACTTGGGCTGCGACTTCGATGACGCAGATTCGGGAAGAGCCGGCGTTCGAGGGAGGGGGTCGGTCGTTTGAGATGCATAAAGTTGCAGAAGCCGCCGCGCGTACACTCGCCCATATCAAACTGGCGACAGCGCGCCTCGCGAAAGTCGGAAACCGGCGAGAACTCGCACACCAGCAAGCGGCCTGTAGCGGCATCGATCACGAAAGCGCCACAGCATGGTATTACGTACACGTGTACCAAGAGATGCGAGGACAAGGGGTTAGAAACGGGGCTGACACACGACTGTGGCGCAAGGGGTTGCTGCAAGGCTGCTGGTGTTGGTGCTGGTACGCTCGCTTGGTTCCAAGCAGCCCGTCTGTGTATCTGCATCTGCATCTGCATCTGGATCTGTGCGTGCGCGCAAGGTGGTGCGTGCGCAGCTGGAGCGCATATTGGTGGCGATATCTGTGTCTCTGTGCGCGCCATGGTTACCGCTGGCCCTTGGTGTTGCCGTCGTTGTGTGTGTGAAAGCGTGCGTGTGGTTGCGTCGTGTGTGCTGTTGTTTCCTGCTGCGTAGCGATAGCAGCGAGGAGCGAGGAGAGAGAGGTCGAGTCCAGGACGACAACGTACCAGCATAGAAGCGACCATTGAGGCTCTCGACGGCCTTCTTGGCGTCGAGCTCCTCGGCATACTGCGCGTAGACGTTACCCACCAGGTGGTCGCCGAGGTTGTCGCAAACGTGCATCTCCTCGAGTTCGCCGTAGTTGGACAGCTCGTCGTACACGTCCTCATAGAACTCGTCGAAGTGGCGCTGCACGTCCTCCTCGTGCACCTCGCTCACACCGGCCATCTGCAGTGCGAGGCTCTGGTACATGTTGGGGATCACGATGGTCTGGCTGAGCACGGGCTTGTTGTGCAAGCGTGAGCACCGATCACCATGACGGCACGCTCCAATCTTAAAGTAGAAGGGACAGTTGACCCTGGATCGTGAGGGAGAGAGGGAGCGTTCGGCGTAAGTATCTCGCTTGTGGATCGATAGCGAGAGCGCGGTAGTGGGTCGTACTTGTCCTTCTCGGTACCGTAGATCGATGCCAAGCGATCAGCCATCTTGGCAATAAGCTCGAGCAACTCGCAGTCACAAGGCACTGGCAATAGCAAGAAGCAGCAGTCCGCGGTGGGAGCGTGGGGGTATCGAGAGCGAGAGCGAGAGCGGGCAGCGAAGCAACAACAACGATGAAGACGACGACGAAGAAGCTCCTCCTTCTCTGGTTGCTTACCGCTCCATCACCAAGCATATCTCTCAATCATCATCACCAAGCATATCCCTCAATCATCACCAAGCATATCTCTCGATCATCACCAAGCATATCTCTCGATCATCACCAAGCATATCCCTCAATCATCACCACCAAGCATATCTCTCAATCATCCCTCAATCATCACCAAGCATATCTAGACTTGGAGCAGGTACTCGCGCATGGTTCGGACTCCGATGTTGCTACGCCATGTAGCGCACTCGATGTTCCGTGTCGACGTCCGGTCGCTCGCCGCGATGCGCATCGTGCTGGGCGCGCTGTTGGCGTACGACGTCGCGGCGCGTGCGTGGCACCTGACGCCGCACTACACCGACGCCGGCGTGTGGCCCGTGCCGTACGCGGCCGACCTCGTGTTCCCGTACAGCTTCTCGGTGCACTTTGCGAGCGGCGGCTGGCTGTGCTCGGCGGCGCTGTTCGTCGTTCACGCGCTCGCTGCCGTGGCGTTGGCGCTCGGCTTCCACTCGCGCGCCAGCGCCGTCGTGTGCTGGTTGCTCACGACCTCGCTGCACAACCGCAATCCGATGGTGCTCGCGGGCGGCGACCATCTGCTGCGCCTGCTGCTGCTGCTGGCCGTGTTCCTGCCGGTCGGCCGATGCTACTCGATCGATGACTTTACGGCCTCGTGGCGGCAGTGCCACGGCGAGCTGGCGCCGTTCGTGCGCTCGCTGCAGCGCCAGCACCGCGGCCGCCATCGTCGAGCCTTCGTCGATAGGCAAGCGTTGCTGCCCCACAGTGGCAGTGGCGCCCGAGGCGTGGATGATGCTGCTGCTGGTGCTGCCCATGATAACAGCGACGACGAGCGCGACGACGAGCGCGACGACGAGCACGTAGACGACGGTAAGCGCGAGTCAAGTGGCTCCGTGGTCTTCGAGCACGTGTCGATGGCATCGGCGGCGCTGGCGCTTCAGGTGGGCGTCATTTATCTCGTGGCGGCGTTCCACAAGGGATCGTCGCTCGAGTGGCGCACTGGCACGGCCTTCTACTATGCTCTCTCGAACCGCATGTATGCCACGCGTACCGGGAGCTTCGTGTTAGCGCTGGCACCCGCGTGGCTGCTGTCGCTCGCCACCAGCGCCATGCTCTGGACCAAGCTCTTGCTGCCACTGCTCGTGTGCCCGTTCGCGTACCACAGCGCCGCGCGTACGGCGGCATTCATACTCGCGTGTTCGATGCACCTCGTGTACGGCGCGTGCATCGACGTCGGCTGCGTCTCGATCGTGGCGCCGATCGCCGCCGCGATGGCGCTCGCTCCGTCGGTGATTTGGGAGGCCCTTGCTCGCTGGTGGGCGCTCCTAGCGACGCCGCGGTATTACCGGCTCGTTGGAAGGCGCGCTCTGTGCGTCGTCTCGCCGGTTCGGGGCGGCGGACGCGATGCCTGGACCGAGCTCGATCAGCTGCTGTTCGCGCTGCTCCTGTACTCGATTCCGTCTTGTTGCGTCGGCACGATACGACACGTCGCTCGTGAGCAGGACACGGCCGAGAGCTCGGTCGCCTCCAGCACGCTCGGTTTCGGCTCGGCGAGCAGCTTCCGAGCGCGTGGCGATTCGATCATCTTTGAGTGCTCGTCTGTGAGCGTCGGCAGCGCCGCGTCGGCCGCCAGTTCGTCGGGCGCTCCAACAGCAGCGCCAGGCGCGCTGCTGGGACTGATGGCGCTCTCGCCCGTGAGCTGCATGCTGCCGCTCGTGGGCGCGAGCACGTTACGCATTGTGCGCTCGGCGCTCTATGGCAGCTTGGTGTCATCGCCGGCACTTGGTTCGCTGCTGCCACGAGAGGCAGTGAAGATGGCCGACAACACGACGAGCGGGAGGAACACGTCGGCCGCCGTGTCGGTGGCGTCGTGCGCGCGTGTCAGCCGCACACTCGTGAGGCTGCTGTTTGGTGCAGCGGTCGTGTACGCACTGTACTATCAGCTCGAAGCCTCGGTGCCGATGCTGCCAGCCATGTCTCCACGCTTCGCTACTCTTGCGCAAACGCTGCAGTTGACACAATTTTGGAGTACGTATTGCCGGTCGGCCGGCAGTACGTCCAGTCGCAGCGAACTCCTACACTGAAACGACTGAAACTCGTTGTGGTGGTGTTACAGGCCTGACGCTCGATACACAATCGCTGCGTACCAACGGTTGGTTCGTGGTGGCGGGCATGCTGCCCAATGGCAGAGAGATCGACCTGCTGAGAGGAGAACAGGCGCGACTCGATGGCACGCCGCCGAACGTGGTGCAGTTTCCCGACCACCGCTGGCGGCAATATATGGTGAGCCTGGCCGATGAGCAGTACCGGTACGCCGTCCTCTCGAGAAAGCTCTCGCGGAGCACTTCTCACGACAGTGCGGCGCGCTCGTGGGCTGCAGGGCAAGACGGATGCATCTCGCAGCGTATTTGTGTCGCACGTGGAACTGGGAGCTCGATGCGTCTGCTGCAGCAGCAGCTGACGACGAAGTACAGTCACTTCGCGTGTGGTACTACCACCAGACCACGATGGACCACTATCGCATCACCAAGCCTCAAAAACGCCTGCTGTGGGAGGAGACATGCTAGTGCAGCAGCACCGTACCACATGCAGCAAGTTGTATTTGATCAGATAGTCACTCTCGCAAATATGTAGCAATACAAACCGGTATCGAGCATGAGATCAAGAAGAGGCTCGGGCGAGTGAGGGAGGTGCTGTTCTTTGATCCTTCATCGATTGGTTCTTGTTGCTCGTTGCTTGCTTGCTTGGTGTCTCTCTCGTGTCTCGTGTCTCGTGTGTGTGAGAGCTTCATATCTTCATCTCTTTGGGTTGCGCAGTTTGGAGCTTGAAGCATCTCTTTGTCGTATTGTGAGAGAGAGATTGAAGTGGAAGAGATGGCAGACGATCCTCTTGATCGTGATGCTCGAATCAAGCTCTCGATCAAGAAGGCAATGATGATGGCCAGCTTGTCTTACCTCGAGGCTTGGTGTTCGACCATCATCCAGATCTCTTGTTCGTCGCTGATAGCTACAATCATCGAGTGCAAGTATTCTCATGTGATGATGGCGGCTCGTTCGTGTCCAAGTTCGGCAAGGAAGGCAACCAACCAGGCAAGTTCCAGTATCCTGCTGCCATTGCAATCGATCACGATCATGATCGCATCCTCGTCGTTGATACCAGCAATAGTCGAGTACAATCATGGTCATTGAGCGAGCAATCGTTCTTGCAGTGCATCGGCCATCAAGGATCAGGAGATCTCGAGTTCCACTATCCTCAAGGCATTGCGATCGACAAGCATCATCGTCGCATCGTCATCGTCGATTCCCACAACCATCGATTGGTGTTCTTGTCGTCGATCGATCTCTCGTTCTTGTTCTCGGTCGGCCAGTATGGATCTCAGCCTGGCGAGTTCAATTGGCTATCGTGCATTGCGATCGATGATGATCGACATCGAATCATCGTCTGTGATATCTTCACCCATCGAGTGCAAGTATTGTCGTCGATCGATGGCTCGTTCTTGTTCGAGTTCGGCTCTCTTGGTGATCAACCAGGCCAGCTCAACAATCCTCAAGGAGTCTGCATCGATAACCATGGCCGAATCATCGTCGCCGAGTTCTTCAATCATCGATTGCAAGCGTTCACTCACGAAGGCCATCACATCTCGTCCTTCGATTGTGGCAGCGAGCCATATGGAATTGCATTCGACGAGCATCGAGGTCTCATCGCCTTCTCGGCAGGCCATCGAGTGCATGTGATTGGAGCCAATCAATGGCTTGCCGACACGTTCACATGGCTTCCAGATCGTCATCGATATGCACCATCATGGATCAAGCGCACGGTGTCGACGATGACGATGATTCGATCGCTGGTCGATGAGTCATCGGCGATGTCGATGATTCCGAACGAGCTGTTGTTCGAGATCTTCTCGTTCCTTTGAGTCCATCCAGAGTCAGAGCTCGTATGATTCGTCTTGATCATCATCAATTCGAGACCGCGGAGATCACACCACCATCAAGAAGGCCACCACGTGCAATCGATCTCGAAAGCACCACAACAAGAACAACAAGAGCACGATGATGTGACGATATGATCTCCAGCACCTCCTCCTATTCTTGGTCATTCGTGCAACTCACACTCACAAGCAACCTCCAATCCAATACCAATACCAATACCAATACCAATACCAATACCAATACCAATACCAATACATCATATCTTCATTCAATCGTTCAATCATTCAATCTCGTTGTTGAGAGAGAGAGAGCAAGCCAATCACATCGATACAATGAATGGATTGATTGATTTGGTTTGCATTTGGTTGCACATCGAATATCAGTGCTTGATGTTCTTCGACATCAAGACCTCCCACATGATCTTGTTTGTTGATTGGATTGCCACCAAATACACAAACCTATCTCTCTCTCTCTCTCTCTCTTGATGTCGATTGGAAGGGCATGTGCAAGCTTCGAGAATCATCAAGAAGATGAAGATCAAGAAGAGGCTCGTGTGAGTGAGGGAGTGGTTGGTTGAGGGAGGGAGGTGCTGTTCTTTGATCCTTCATCGATTGGTTCTTGTTGCTTCTTGTTGCTCGTTGCTTGCTTGCTTGGTGTCTCTCTCGTGTCTCGTGTCTCGTGTGTGAGAGCTTCATATCTTCATCTCTTTGGGTTGCGCAGTTTGGAGCTTGAAGCATCTCTTTGTCGTTGTGAGAGAGATTGAAGTGGAAGAGATGGGAGACGATGCTCTTGATCGTGATGCTCGAATCAAGCTCTCGATCGGCACCAAGCAACAAGGCGATGCTGATGGCCTGTTCCATTCTGCAACAGGCTTGGCGTTCGACCATCATCGAGGTCTCTTGCTCGTCACTGATTGCTGCAATCATCGAGTGCAAGTATTCTCGTGCGATGATGATGATGATGATGGCGGCGGCTCGTTCGTGTCCAAGTTCGGCGAGAAAGGCAACCAACCAGGCCAGTTCACCTATCCGTTTGGCCTTGCAATCGATCACGATCATGATCGCATCCTCGTCGTTGATAGAAGCAATAATCGAGTGCAATCATGGTCATTGAGCGAGCAATCGTTCTTGTCGTGCGCCGGCCAGCAAGGATCAGGAGATCTCGAGTTCTACCATCCTCAAGGCATTGCGATCGACAAGCATCATCATCGCATCGTCATCGCCGATGCCCACAACAATCGATTGGTGTTCTTGTCGTCGATCGATCTCTCGTTCTTGTTCTCCATCGGCAAGCATGGATCTCAGCCTGGCGAATTCTACTGTCCAGTGGGCATTGCGATCGATGATGATCGACATCGAATCATCGTCGCTGATTCGTTCAATGCTCGAGTGCAAGTATTGTCGTCGATCGATGGCTCGTTCTTGTTCGAGTTCGGCTCTCGAGGCGATCAACCAGGCCAGTTTAAGCATCCCCTTGGATTGTGCATCGACAATCAAGGCCGAATCATCGTCGCCGACAACTACAACAATCGATTGCAATCATTCACTCACGAAGGCCATCACATCTCGTCCTTCGATTGTGGCAGCGAGCCGTATGGAGTTGCGTTCGACGAGCATCGAGGTCTCATCGCCTTCTCGGCAGACCATCGAGTGCATGTGATTGGAGCCAATCAATGGCTGCCCGGCACGTTCACATGGCGACCAGATTGTCATCGATATGCACCATCATGGATCAAGCGCACGGTGTCGACGATGACGATGATTCGGTCGGTGGTCGATGAGTCATCGGCGATGTCGATGATTCCGAACGAGCTCTTGTTCGAGATCTTCTCGTTTCTCGAGGCTCCAGATCGCATTGCGCGATGTGATCGATCTCGCAAGAGCACCTCCACCACCAAGAAGCACAATAAGTGCACCATGATGTGACGATGGCCATCCAGCACCACCTCATCATCATCGTCAGTCACTGAAACACACCAAAATGGTCTTGATGAATGATTGACTGGCTCATAAAAGTGAGCGAGCAGCGATTGATTCATGTTGCTCTTTGCTTCTTGTTGCTCTTTGATTCTTGTTGCTCGTTGCTTGCTTGGTCTCTCGTGTCTCGTGTCTCGTGTGAGAGAGCTTCATATCTTCATCTCTTTGGTTTGAGCAGTTTGGAGCTTGGAACCTTTGTCGTATTGTGTGAGAGAGAGATTGAAGTGGAAGAGATGGGAGACGATGCTCTTGATCGTGATGCTCGAATCAAGCTCTCGATCGGTAGCAAGGACTACGGCCGTGATGATGGCCTGTTCGCCAATAGTCGCGGCTTGGCGTTCGACCATCATCGAGGTCTCTTGCTCGTCTCAGACAGCTGGAATCATCGAGTGCAAGTATTCTCGTGTGATGATGATTATGATAGCTGCTCGTTCGTGTCCAAGTTCGGCAAGGAAGGCGACGAACCATGCCAGCGCCAGTGTCCTGATAGTATTGCGATCGATCACGATCATGATCGCATCCTCATCACCGATAACGGCAATGACCGAGTACAATCATGGTCATTGAGCGAGCAATCGTTCTTGTCGTGCATCGGCCATCGTGGATCAGGAGATCTCGAGTTCCAGTATCCTCGAGGCATTGCGATCGACAAGCATCATCGTCGCATCGTCATCGCCGATACGTACAACCATAGATTGGTGTTCTTGTCGTCGATCGATCTCTCGTTCTTGTTCTCCATCGGCAAGCGAGGATCTCAGCCTGGCGAGTTCTATCGTCCAACAGGCGTTGCGATCGATGATGATCGACATCGAATCATCGTCACTGATACTGGGAATCAACGAGTGCAAGTATTGTCGTCGATCGATGGCTCGTTCTTGTTCGAGTTCGGCTCCAAAGGCAATCAACCAGGCCAGTTCAGCAATCCTCAAGGAGTGTGCATCGATAACCAAGGCCGAATCATGGTCGCCGACCACTTCAATCATCGATTGCAATCGTTCACTCACGAAGGCCATCACATCTCATCCTTCGATTGTGGCATCGGGTTTCCATATGGAATTGCGTTCGACGAGCATCGAGGTCTCATCGCCTTCTCGACAAGCAATCGAGTGCATGTGATTGGAGCCAATCAATGGCTTGCCGACACGTTCGCATGGCGACCAGATTGTCATCGATATGCTCCATCATGGATCAAGCAAGCAGTGTCGACGATGACGATGATTCGGTCGGTGGTCGATGAGTCATCGGCGATGTCGATGATTCCGAACGAGCTGCTGTTCGAGATCTTCTCGTTTCTCGAGGCTCCAGATCGCATCAGATGTGATCGATCTCGCAAGAGCACCAACAATACCAAGAAGCACAATAAGTGCGCCATGATGTGACGATGGCCATCCAGCACCACCTCATCATCATCACCATCACTGAAACACACCAAAATGGTCTTGATGAATGATTGACTGGCTCATAAAAGTGAGCGAGCAGCGATTGATTCATGTTGCTCTTTGCTTCTTGTTGCTCTTTGCTTCTTGTTGCTTCTTGTTGCTCGTTGCTTGCTTGGTCTCTCGTGTCTCGTGTCTCGTGTGAGAGATCTTCTTATCTTCATCTCTTTGATTTGAGCAGTTTGGAGCATCTCTTTGTCGTATTGTGAGAGAGATTGAAGTGGAAGAGATGGGAGACGATGCTCTTGATCGTGATGCTCGAATCAAGCTCTCGATCGGCACCAGCCAACAAGGCGATGCTGATGGCCTGTTCCACTCTGCAACAGGCTTGGCGTTCGACCATCATCGAGGTCTCTTGCTCGTGTCAGACTTCTACAATCATCGAGTGCAAGTATTCTCGTGTGATGATGATGATGGCTGCTCGTTCGTGTCCAAGCTCGGCGGCCAGTTCACCTATCCGTTTGGCCTTGCGATCGATCACGATCATGATCGCATCCTCGTCGTTGATCGAGGTAATGATCGAGTGCAATCATGGTCATTGAGCGAGCAATCGTTCTTGTCGTACATCGGCCATCAAGGATCAGGAGATCTCGAGTTCCACAGTCCTCAAGGCATTGCGATCGACAAGCATCATCGTCGCATCGTCATCGTCGATTCCCACAACCATCGATTGGTGTTCTTGTCGTCGATCGATCTCTCGTTCTTGTTCTCCTTCAGCCATCAAGGATCTCAGCCAAGCGAGTTCTTTCATCCATCAGGCATTGCGATCGATGATGATCGACATCGAATCATCGTCACTGATACTGGCAACAATCGAGTGCAAGTATTGTCGTCGATCGATGGCTCGTTCTTGTTCGAGTTCGGCTCCAAAGGCAATCAACCATGCCAGTTCAATTATCCTCGAGGAGTGTGCATCGATAATCAAGGTCGAATTATCGTCGCCGAGTTCTTCAATCATCGATTGCAAGCGTTCACTCACGAAGGCCATCACATCTCATTCTTCGATTGTGGCGACGAGAAACCATGTGGAGTTGCGTTCGACGAGCATCGAGGTCTCATCGCCTTCTCGGCAGACCATCGAGTGCATGTGATTGGAGCCAATCAATGGCTTGCCGACACCAAGTTCGTTTGGCGACCAGATTGTCATCGATATGCTCCATCATGGATCAAGCAAGCAGTGTCGACGATGACGATGATTCGGTCGGTGGTCGATGAGTCATCGGCGATGTCGATGATTCCGAACGAGCTCTTGTTCGAGATCTTCTCGTTTCTCGAGGCTCCAGATCGCATCAGATGTGATCGATCTCGCAAGAGCACCTCCACCACCAAGAAGCACAAGAAGTGCGCCATGATGTGACGATGGCCATCTAGCACCTCCTCATCATCATCGTCAGTCACTGAAACACACCAAAATGGTCTTGATGAATGATTGACTGGCTCATAAAAGTGAGCGAGCAGCGATTGATTCATGTTGCTCTTTGCTTCTTGTTGCTCTTTGCTTCTTGTTGCTTGCTTGCTTGCTTGGTGTCTCTCTCGTGTCTCGTGTCTCGTGTGTGTGAGACAGCGTCATATCTTCATCTCTTTGGTTTGAGCAGTTTGGAGCTTGGATCATCTCTTTGTCGTATTGTGAGAGAGAGAGATTGAAGAGGAAGAGATGGGAGACGATGCTCTTGATCGTGATGCTCGAATCAAGCTCTCGATCGGCACCAAGCAACAAGGCAATGCTGATGGCCTGTTCCGTACTCCCCTTGGCTTGGCGTTCGACCATCATCGAGGTCTCTTGCTCGTCGTTGATTCTGGCAATCATCGAGTGCAAGTATTCTCGTGTGATGATGATTATGATGGCGGATCGTTCGTGTCCAAGTTCCGAGAGAAAGGCGACCAACCAGGCCAGTTCCAGTATCCGTTTGGCCTTGCGATCGATCACGATCATGATCGCATCCTCATCACCGATAACGGCAATGATCGAGTACAATCATGGTCATTGAGCGAGCAATCGTTCTTGTCGTACATCGGCCATGAAGGATCAGCGGATATCAAGGTAAGGAATACTCGAGCCATTGCGATCGACAAGCATCATCATCGCATCGTCATCGCCGATTCATACAATCATCGATTGGTGTTCTTGTCGTCGATCAATCTCTCGCTCTTGTTCTCGGTCGGCGGCAAGCGAGGATCTCAGCCTGGCGAATTCTACAGTCCATCAGGCATCGCGATCGATGATGATCGACATCGAATCATCGTCTCTGATAGCTTCAATCATCGAGTGCAAGTATTGTCGTCGATCGATGGCTCGTTCTTGTTCGAGTTCGGCTCTCTTGGGGATCAACCATGCCAGTTTAAGCATCCCCAAGGGATTGTGCATCGCCAATCAAGGTCGAATTATCGTCGCCGACACTCGCAACAATCGATTGCAATCATTCACTCACGAAGGCCATCACATCTCATCCTTCGATTGTGGCGACGAGATGCCATGGGCCGTTGCGTTCGACGAGCATCGAGGTCTCATCGCCTTCACGGCAGGCGAAAGAGCGCATGTGATTGGAGCCAATCAATGGCTTGCCGACACCAAGTTCGTTTGGCGTCCAGATCGTCATCGATATGCACCATCATGGATGAAGCAAGCAGTGTCGACGATGACGATGATTCGGTCGGTGGTCGATGAGTGCTCGGCGATGTCGATGATTCCGAACGAGCTGTTGTTCGAGATCTTCTCGCATCTTTGAGTCCATCCAGCGTCAGAGCTCGTATGATTCGTCTTGATCATCATCAATTCGAGACCGCGGCGATCACACCATCTTCAAGAAGGCCTTCCAGAGCGCAGCGCGGTCAATCGATCTCGAAAGAGCACCACAACAAGAACAACAAGAGCACGATGATGTGACGATATGATCTCCAGCACCTCCTCCTCATCATCATTCTTGGTCATTCGTGCAACTCACACTCACAAGCAACCACCAATCCAATACCAATACACCATATCTTCATTCAATCGTTCATTCATTCAATCTCGTTGTTGAGAGAGAGAGCAAGCCA
>Ga0209935_1000891_pt1 | contig 58339 bp, 48 predicted proteins | sample ThiBio_1000_plan_2_FD_183958 | JGI IMG/M metagenome (GOLD analysis project Ga0209935, IMG submission 183958) | Wastewater bioreactor microbial communities from Cape Town, South Africa - Thiocy_cont_1000_plan (SPAdes) | ecosystem: Engineered > Bioreactor > Thiocyanate-remediating >... | reverse complement strand
CCGTTCAGAACCGGCGTCGCTGTGGAAACGATCCAGCCGCCGTTTGCCACAGGAAGAAAGACGCCGAATTCCTTTCCGGTCATGCCCGCCTCCGGTGCGGGGGCCGCATCACCAGCACCGCCAGCATCACCATCGCAATGGCGGCGGCCAGCCCCAGGAAGAAAGGCGTGAAGGCGCCGGTGACGTCGCGGGTCAGGCCCGCCAGGGCAGGCGCCACTGCGCCCACGGTCGAGATCAGATTGACGATCGAGAACAGCTCCAGGTTGGGCGCGCGGCCGAAATAATCCAAAAGCAGGATGGTGGCCGCAAAGAAGGTCAGGCCGTAGCCAATGCCAACGCCCGCCGCATAGGCCAGCATCATCGGCAGGCCATGCGCCGCGCCCAGTGCCACAAGCCCCGCCACCATCATCGCCAGCGCCGCCGCCAGAAGGATCCGCGCGCTGATGAAGCGAGTCAAAAGGCCGCCGGCCAGGCGGGCGCCCGCATTCACGAGGGCGCTGACGCTCATCATGCCCCCGGCGACATAGGCGCTGATGCCGCGCTGGGTCAGGTGCGCCACCGAGGCAGAATTGGCTGTGATGCCACAGAACAGGAACGCGGCGTAGGCGGCTGCGATGATCCAGAACTGGTAGGTCTTCAACGCGTCCCGCCAGTGCCAGTCCTCGGTCGAGATGTCCGGGTCTTTCTCGGCATTCAGACACACATTGGTGCGTGCATCCACAAGCAGCGCCGCCAGCACGCCGCACAGGACCACCAGCGTCCCCATCACCAGCCAATAGCTGCGCCAGTGGCCGGTGGCGCTGATAACCAGGAAATAAATCAGTGGCCCGGCGGCACCCCCTACGCCGCCCAGGGTGAAGTAGAGTCCGAAAGCGAAGGATGGGCGCTGGAACAGACGGGTGAGAAGATAGGTGCCCGGCACCGTATCAAGAAGGGTGAAGCCCAGCCCCGCCAGCGACGCGCCGATGAAATAAAGCCACAGCCCCTGCGTCTCGGCCAGGGCCAGGAAGGCCAGCACCATCACCAGCGCGCCGATCAAGAGGTTGGCGCGCACGCCCAAGCGCCGGATCAGCGCGGCAGGCACGGTGGCGGTGATGCCGCAGAACACTGCCAGCAGGGTGAAGCCCAGCCCGGCCTCGGTCCAGCTCCAGCCCAGTTCGCCGACCATCGCGGGCAGCACCAGCCCCAGGCTGTCGAAGGTGGCGGCGGTGATGATGAAATAGAGCGCGCTGATGACGGCCAGCGTGCCCCATGCGCGACCGGGTGCGCCGGTCACGGGGCCGCTTCCAGCGTGCGCTTCATCTCGTCGGGAAAATCGCCCAGCACCTCAAGCATCACCGCGCGGGCCTTGTCGACGTCGCGGGCGGCGATGGCGTCAGCCAGGCTGCGATGCTCGGCCAGTGCCTTGTAGCCGTCCTCAATCGAGGGCGCGCGCATGGCATAGAGCCAGTAGCGCGCGGTCTGGTGATGCAGCGTCACCACGATCTTGGCCAGGGTGCGATTGCCGCTGGCGGCCGCCACCGCGACATGAAAAGCTTCATCCATCCCCGCCAGCGCGCGCACGTCATTGTCCCGAACCGCCTCTTCGCCGCCATCCAGTGTGGCGCGAATGGCGGCGATCTCATCTTCGCTGGCATTGGCGGCAGCAAGGCCCGCGCACTGGATCTCGATCAGGCAGCGGGCCTCGAACGCCTCGCGCGCCGCCACCAGGTCCAGCGGCGCCACCGTGGTGCCCACCCGGGCACGGCGCTGCACCAGCCCTTCCAGCGCCAGGCGGGCCAGCGCCTCGCGGATGCCGGCCAGGCCACCGCCATAGCGGTGTGCCAGTTGATTCTCGTCCAGATGCTCGCCGGCCTCCAGCGCGCCGACGATGATGTCGAGCAGAATCCGTTGGTAGAGCCGGGACTTCAGCAGCCGGGGCGACCACTCGTCCAGCCTTGCCGCCTCATTGTTTCGCAGATCAGCCATGAAAGACCCCGTATTGCAGTGCAGAATGGGGATCGCACCGGGGCTTGGCAAGTGCTCAAGCCCCTCCCTTTCGTGCGCGGAGCGCGCACATGAGGGGGAGACGGCTGCGGCTGGCCGAGCGCGTTGGCCCGCAAAGCGGGAGAACGCGCAAACAGCCAGCGCAAGCCGGAGGGGTTCAATCAAACAAAATTGATTTCAAAGACATAGCCGGCACTGGGGCTGCCGGTGCCTTCGAAGCCGGGCGGGCCCACGCCCGCGTCGCAGGAATAGAGCTTGCCCTTCCACATGGCCAGGCCATGGGCATCGGCGGTGCCGTCTTCGAACTCCGCAGTTTCCAGCAATTCGCCGGTGGTGGCGGAGTATTTCATCAGCCCACAGGTGGTTGTGTGGTGCAGCTTGCCGTTCTGCATCACATAGCGGTTGATGTCGGACGAGCCCGTTACCATCCAGATGGCGCCGCCCGGTACGCCATCGTCCCAGGCGATGCCATGCCAGCGCGCAGTGGTGATGGGGATCATGAATTCCGGCACGAAGGTCTTTGGATCGACACGCAGGATGCCCTTCAGCCGGTTGGCCACGATCCACAGTTTGCCGCCGTGATAGAGAAGCCCATGACAGCCGCCGCCATTGCCGGCCGGGCCCAGCGGAATCTGGTGGTGGGACACCTGACGGCTGTTCAGATCCACCTCATAGACGCCTTCGGCGCCGCCGTTGGCGCCCATCCACACATGGCCATTGCCGAATGCAAAGCCCGACGTGTTGGCGGAATCGGTCAGCACTGTCTTGAGCTTCCTGCCGTTCCAGTCGAACAGCCAGGCCGCTTCCTTCACATGCTTGCCGCTCTGGCCATAGCCCTGCGCCTTCTGCTCGGCGACCCAGATGCCGTCATCGGTGATGGCGATGCCGTTGGGATAGGCGTTCGGCACCTTGAACAGGTTGCGGGTGGTCACCTTGCGGTGGGGCACTTCCTTTTTCCTGCCGGGCGGCACCGCGCCCAGGTCCTTGCCATGCAGATAGTTCTGTTGGGTCGCGGCACGGGCAACGCCCAGCCCGGCCGCCATTCCGGCCGTCATGCCCAACCCGGCGATGAAGTCGCGCTTGCTGAATACCATGTAGCTTCCTCCCCAGTGCGGGCCTGTTGGCGGCCCTACCCGGCGGCAAGCATGACGCATGCGCAAGCCTAAAGCAAAACACCCGCCGGTTTCCCGGCGGGTGTTTTTATTCCGGCCTGTGGTGCGCTTACTGCGTCGGCAGCGCGAACGCGACCAGCTGATCGGACAGGCGTGGCGTCAGGATGCCGTTGCCGCCGGCCGCGAACACCACATACTCCTTGCCCTTGTAGGTATAGACCGCGGGCTGGGCCACAGCGGGCGCATCGACCAGGTGCTTCCACAGCACATTGCCGGTCTTCAGGTCTACGGCCCGCACGCGGCTGTCCATCGAAGCACCGATGAAGACCAGCCCCGATTTGGTGATCACCGGCGCGCCGATGGTCACCGAGCCCCAGCTTTCGGGCATGTAGAAGCCCCACTTCTGGACCTGGCCGAAGGGCTTCTTCCACAGCAGCTTGCCGGTGTTGAGGTCGTAGCTGGAGAGCGTGCCGTAAGGCGGTTCCCAACAGGGCATGCCCCACATGTTCAGGAAGTTCTCCAGCCTGAAGCCATAGGCCGAACCCTGTTGCGCCGCATAGCCGCCCTTGCCGCGCAGCGCGTTGCCATAGAGCTTGTCGGCTTCGGCACGCGGGATCAGGCTGTAGACTTGCGGCACCTGGTCGGAGTTGACGACATAGGTCGCCGTCGTCGGATCCACCGCGCCGCCGCCCCATTCCACGCCACCCACCGTAGCCGGCCAGGAGATCGAGCCCCTGATCGAAGGCGGCGTGAAGCGGCCTTCGTCACGCAGGCGCGCCTTCCAGCGGCTGCATTCGCCGAAACTGACGAAGTCGGCCAGCTTGGAGACCGGCGGCGTGTGATCGGCCGTGGTCGGCTCGGGCACCGGCACATAAGGCTGTGTCGGCGCGGCATGCTCGCCCGGCACATCGGAGGCGGGAACAGGCCGCTCCTCAATCGGATAGACCGGCTCGCCCGTGTTGCGGTTCAGCACGAACAAAAAGCCCATCTTGGTCGCCTGGACCAGGGCGGGAATGGTCTGCCCGTCCTTGTGCAGGTCCACCAGCGTGGGCGCGGAGTTGGTGTCCACGTCCCAGATGTCGTGATGGACCAGCTGGCGGCTCCACTTCACCTCGCCCGTTTCGGCGTCAACCGCCACGGTGGCGGTGACATAGGGCATCTCCTTCAGCCGGTCGCCGCCATAATAGTTGGGGCTGGGCGAGGAGGTCGGCAGGAAGGCAAGGCCCGTTTCCGGATCGACCGAGATGCCGGCCCACACATTGGCCGTGCCGGTCTGGTTCAGCTGATCCGGCGGGATGATGTTGAACGTCCATTTCAACGCGCCGGTGCGCGCGTCGATGCCATAGACGGTGCCGGGATTTTCGGTCTTGTAGACCCAGTCATTGCCGGCCCAGCCGAGAATCAGCGTGTCCTTGTAGACTGCGGGCGGCTGGAGCAGGCCGATCTTCCACTTGGCATTGGTCGTCAGCCAGGCATTGACGTCGACCACGCCATCCTTGCCGAAGCCCGCGCAGGGCTTGCCGGTGTCGGCATCGACGCCATGCAGCTCGCCGTTCATGGTGCCGACATAGACCATCTTCTGGCAGGGCTGGCCGGGGGTGGGCGCCGAGGCCGCCCAATAGGCGACACCGCGGCTCTTGTAGCCCTGGTTCTCCGGCTGGCCACGGTTGCGGCTGGCCGCATAGGTCCACTTCACCTTGCCGGTGTCGGGCTCCACCGCGAAGATGCGGTAGAAGGGCGTGCCGACATAGACGGTGTTGTTGACGAACAGCGGCGTGGCGCCCCAGGTGGTGGAATGGGCGCCGCTGCCGACATCGCCGGTGTGGATGCTCCAGGCCACCTTCAGGTTCTTCACATTGTCGGGGGCGATCTGCGTGGCGGTCGAGTATTTCTGCGCCTCCTGGTTGCCGCCGAAGGCATCCCAGACCTGGCCCATATTGGCCGCCATCATCATCGAACCGCCGACCTGGGCGGTGGCGCCGGGCGCGACCAGCATGGCGCCGGCCGCGGCGGCGGCCAGAATACCGGCGGCCGCGAGGGTGACGTTTCTAATCTTCGACATTGTCGATCTCCACGCTGCGATCGGCGGCGTCGCCGATGATCTGCATCAGCCAGCCGATCAGGGCCAGCGCCTGAGCCGCCATGATGACCGGGCTTTCCAGGAAATAGCCCGCCACGGACGATCCGATGATGTCCAGCAAGATGGAGATCACCAGGAAGTACTGAAGCCAGCGCGGCCGCGCGGCGTAGAAATGCATCGCAAGCGCCGCCAGCAGCATCAGCACCGCAGCGCCCGCCACCAGCACCACGCCGCCGGTACCGATCAGCCCGGTCTCGGGTGTGTAATAGTCGTAGATGCAGATCGCGACCGTGATGACTGATGCAAGAATGATCAGCCACGCGCCGCGCGCGGAATGTCCCTGGTTCAACGCTCCCTCCCAGTTCTGAGGGGCGCGATCCTAGCTACCCTTTCTTCCGGAAGCAAAGCGGGCGCGGAGATTTTCCGCGCCCTTCGCAGCGCAACAAAGATCTGCGGCTTGCGACAGTTTAATGCAGGGCGATCTTCTGCACCCGCCAGTTGCCCATCTCCGCGACATAAAGTGCGGCCGGCGCCCGGCAATCAATGGCATTCACGGTCCCGAACTCGCCCGGCTGCTTGCCGGCGCGGCCGAACTTGCCCGCCACCGTGCCGTCCAGTTCCAGCTTGTAGATTTCCCCGCCGTGATCGAGGTCATTCACCGGGTTGGAATTGGAGGCATAAAGGTACTGGTGCGCGCCGGGAGAGATGCACAGCGCCATCGGATCGCCCGCGGTGGTGATCGCCTTCCTGAAGGTGCCGTTGTTGTCGAACACCTCGATGCGGTTGTTGCCCCTGTCGGCGACATAGACATTGCCGGCCGCGTCCACCGCGATGGAGCGGGGGCTGGCGAACTGGCCCTCGCCCGTCCCCCGGCTGCCCCAGCTTTTCACGAAGACGCCATCCGGCGAGAACTTGGCGACGCGGGCATTGTGCAGTCCATCGGCGACAAAAATATTTCCGGCATTGTCGAAGGCCACATCGGCGGGCCCTTCGAACAGGTCGGAAGGCATGCCGGAGGCCGGCGGCGCGCCAGCCGGCGCCCGGCCCATGTCCTCGCCGGCGGGCACGTTGACCGCCTCGGGCTTGCGGCCGAGCAGCATGGCGACACGGCCCTCAGGGTCCAGCTTGATCACCATGTCGCTATAGGCGTCCACCACCCAGATATTGTCATGGGCGTCGGTGCGCACGGCCTGGGCGGCCAGGAAGCCGTAGTTGTTCTTGTCGAGCTGGCGGACGAATTTCCCGTCCGGGGCGAATTCATAGAGGCTGGAGCCGCCATGGGCGAAGGCCCGGCTGCCGCCCAGCGTGATGGTGGGATCGCCGTTGCGGGTATAGACGAAGACATCGCCTTTGGAATTGGTGGCAACGCCCGCGGCTGCGCCGAAGAATGTGTCGGCCGGCAGCATCAAGGGCTGGCTGGGTGTGGTGGCGATCTGCTGCGCGGCGGCGGGTGCCGTCAGCGCGGCGCAGGAGAGCAGAAGGGCTGCGAGACGTTTCATCCTACCTGCTCCCCTATTTCGTGCTGGCGGCGCTGCCGCCCTTTGCCACGAATTCCTGCATCCGCCAGGATTCGATCTCGCCCACGATGATCTTGTTGGGATCGCGGCAGTCCATCATGTGGACGACCTGGAAGCCCGGAGCCAGCTTGCCGGCATGGCCGAACTTGCCGAGCACGGTGCCGTCCAGCTCCATCTTGTAGATCTGGCCGGTCTTCGCCCAGCTGCCCGGGCCATTGCCGTTGGGATTGGAGTTGGAAACGAACAGATACTGGTGCGGGCCCTGGCTGATGCACGCGCTCCAGGCGGTGCCCACATTGGTATAGGCCGTCTTCCATTTCAGATTGTTGTCCAGCACCACGTAGCGGTTGTTGGTGCGGTCGGCGACATAGACGTTGCCCTGCCGGTCGACCTGAAGCCCGTGCGGCAGGTTGAACTCGTTCTCCCCGCTGCCCTTTTTCTCGCTGCCCACTTCGGCCAGGAAGCGGCCGTTCCGGTCATATTTGACCACCCGGTTGTTGCAGTAGCCATCGGAGATGAAAATGTTGTCCTGCATGTCCCAGGCGACATCGGTGGGGCGGCACAGCGTGTATTTCCCGTCGGGCGGCAGCGGACCTTTCGGCGTGGCGACCGGGCCCTCCTCGGCGTCGGGACGGTGGCCGATCACCATCAGCACCTTGGTGCCCGTGGGATCGAACTTGGTCACCATGTTGGTGCCCTCGTCCACCGTCCAGATATTGTCGTGGCGGTCGACGCGCACCGAATGGGCGAACTGGAAGCCATAAAAGCCCTTGCCGATCTCCTTGACGAACTTGCCCTGCGGGTCGAACTCCCACAGCCGCGTGCTGGGGCCGCGGAAAAAGGCGAAGACGTCGCCCTTGGAGTTGGTGGCGACGCCCTGCATCTCGCCCAGCGTGTCGCCAGGCGGGGCCTGGAACATGCCGGGGACGGCCTGGTAGTTGAGGTCAGGCGCGGTGGCTGCCGCAGTGGCCGCGGATTGGGAAAGGGCCGGCACGGTCCCGGCCAGAAGCGCGACAGCGGCGGCTGTCATTGTTGTGCATTTCACGCTTGCCTCCCCGCAAATGCCGGACCGTTCTGTTGGAATCCTGGCGCGTTCGAAGGCAGACTGTATACAGCAAAGCCAGTATTGGGGAAGACGCCGCAACCGTGATTCATCCGGCTGCAATGCAGACGCCGGTCGGCGCTGCAATGCAGCAGGCACCGCGACGCCGCGGTCAATTGGGATCGTGGACCGGCGGGGGCGGCGGATGTTGTGCCTTGTCAGTCTTGTCCCGATCGTTGTCCCGGTCGCTGTCCTTGCGGGTGCGGCCGGACATCTCGACCGCCCTGCCGGACTTGCTGTCCGCATCGGTCTTTGTGCGGCTTGGCCTTGCCGCTTGGATCGGGCCGGACACGCCTTCGGTGACACGCTGGTCATCGTTGCCGTCGGTCACAACCACCCGGGCAGTGGCCGCGGTGGCGGCGACGGCAAGGCCGGCCGCCAGCAGACAGGGCGCGAATTTGTTCATGGTGGCCTCCTGTTCTCCCACAGAGAACAGATGGGCGGCGCGCCGGTTTCGGAAGTTCCGGAAAGCGGCATTTGCATGCGTCCGGGGACAACGCGGAACATTCCGGGGACGCCATACTTGAATTCAAGCACGCCGCCGGGTTCGGCAGTTCTACCTTATCCACCTGCCCAGGCACCCGCGATATCCACCACGCGCCCGCTCGCGGCGCGTGCGATATTCCCGGCATGAGACGTGCCGCACCACAGGCCTGTTGCCCACCCCGGCGGGAAGCAGCACATCCTGTCCACGGTGGATAACCGGGAGGGGTCCGAAAAAACGGTACATTTTCGCCCGCAGACTTCCCGGCTTTTGCCTTTGCAAATGAGGTGAGAGACGGAACGAAGCGTGTCCACCGTCCGGGTCGTCGAAACCCGTCCGGCAGCGCCGGCCTCTCGTGCGGGCTATCGCACCGCGACATTGCCGGTCCGTCATCAGACTGCCGGGCAAACCGGACTTTCCCCGGAAAACACAATACGGGCGGTATCGCTAACGGCCATCTGTGCTATCCATCGGAGCAGGTGGAACCGGCCGGGATTTCCGCGACCACCGGCGAATTTCGAGGGAAGCACAGTCATGCCATTCCAGCCGCGCATCGCCACACTTGCTGTCGCTTTTGCTGTCGCCCTTGGCCTGGGCGGTGTCCCGCCCGCGAAGGCACAGGGCCGGACCAGCCAAGTTCCGGCAGGAAAATCCGTCTACACGACCAGATTGGATGATCCGCGCGCGATTTATCTGACCGGCGCGAAAGGCGACGGAAAGGCCGACGATACCGGCGCCATCCAGGCCGCCATCGACAAGGCCAGCGAGGACCGGAACGAAGGCATCGTCTTCATTCCCGAGGGTCGCTATCGCATCACCCACACCATCTATGTGTGGCCGGCGGTGCGCGTGATCGGCTGGGGCGGCAAACGTCCCGTCTTCCTGCTGGGCGACAACACGCCCGGTTATCAGAAGGGCATCGGCGCGATGGTGATCTTCGCGGGCTTCCGCCCCGGCGCGTTCCCGGCCCGGCCGGGCCGGCCGGCCTTCAAGGTGCCCTTCCCGCCGCCGGACAGTGTGCCGGCCAATGACAAGATCGGTGACGCAAATCCGGGCACCTTCTATTCGGCGCTGTCCAACATCGATTTCGAGATCGGCAAGGGCAATGCAGCGGCGGTGGGCATCCGCTTCCACGGCGCCCAGCACGACTATCTGAGCCATATCGACTTCCACATCGGTTCCGGCCTGGCGGGCGTCCACCAGGTGGCCAACGAGGCGGAGGACCTGCGCTTCTTCGGCGGCCGCTATGGCATCCTGGCCGAGAAGCCATCGCCCGCCTGGCAGTTCACCCTGATCGACAGCCAGTTCGAAGGACAGCGCGAGGCCGCCATCCGCGAGCATGAGGCCTCGCTGACGCTGGTGAACAACAGCTTCCGCAACGTGCCGGTCGCCATCGACATCGATCCCGAATATTCCGACTGGCTGTGGGTGAAGAACAGCCGCTTCGAGAACGTGTCGAAAGCCGCCATCGTCATCAGCGCCGAGAACAACGTCTATACCCAGATCGGTGTGGAGGACGCGGTGGCCGCGAACACGCCCGTCTTCGCCCGCTTCCGCGAGAGCGGCAAGACGCTGGGCCATGCCGGCATGTATGAGGTCAGGAACCTCAATCATGGCCTGATCCTGAAATCGCCCGGCGAGATGGGCAAGATCGGCACCCGTTTCGAGGCAGTGCCGCTGGCGGCGATGCCCGCGCCACTGCCGCCGGCGATCCGGCCGCTGCCGCCGACCACCGAGTGGGTCAACATCCACACGCTGGGCGTGAAGGGCGACGGCAAGACCGACGACACCGCGACGATCCAGCACGCCATCGACACCACGCGGGTGCTCTATATCCCCTCCGGCCGATACATCGTGCACGATACGATCCGGCTGAAGCCCGACACGGTGATCATCGGCCTGCATCCGTCAATCACCCAGTTCGACCTGCCCGACGAAACGCCCGGCTTTCAAGGCATCGGTGCGCCGCGCGCTTTGATGGAAACGCCCAGGGGCGGCGACAATATCGTCAGCGGCATCGGGCTTTACACCTTCGGCATCAACAACCGCGCGGTGGAGATGCTGTGGCAGTCGGGTGCCAATTCGCTGCTGGACGATGTGCGCTTCCTGGGCGGCCACGGCACCAACAATCCCGACGGCAGCCGCTGGAGCCCCTACAACGCCAATTCGACCGGCGACCAGGACCCGCGCAAGCGCTGGGATGCCCAGTATCCGTCGCTGTGGGTGACGGGCGGCGGCGGCGGCACCTTCACCAACCTGTGGACGGTAGACACCTATGCCCAGGCCGGCATGTATGTCTCCGACACCACCACGCCGGGCAAAGTGTATGAGCTGTCGGACGAGCATCACGTGCGCGTCGAATTCAAGCTGAACCGCGTGCAGAACTGGGACTTCTATGCTCCCCAGACGGAAGAGGAAGGCGGCGAAGGCCCGGAAGCCCATTCCCTGGTGATCGCCAATTCGAAGAACATCACCATCGCCAACTATCACGCCTATCGCGTGACGCGCACCTGGAAGCCGGTAAATGCTGCAGCCCTTATCTACAATTCCAGCAACATCCGCTTCCGCAACATGCATGTGAACGCCGAGAGCGGACTGGGCACCTGCGACGAGAATGGCTGCACCACCTATCTGCGTGCGAACAAATTTCCCTACGAGAACGCCATCATCGACATGACGCACCACATTCAGGTGCGTGAGCGCGAATTCGCGGTGCTGGACATTCCCGCAGATCCCCCGGCACCCCAGGTCAGCGACATGGGCAACAAGGTTGAGAAGCTGGAGGACGGCTTCTTTTCCATTTCGGGCGCGGCGGTGGACGCGCATGGCAAGCTCTATTTCGTCGACCACCGCCAGCAGCGCATCTATTCCTGGTCGAAGGACGACGGCCTGTCGGTGGAGCGCGACAATCCGCTGGACCCGGTCAACCTGGCCTTCGACGCAAGCGGCAACATGATCGTGCTGTCATCCTATGGCCGCGACGGCACGGTCTACAGCTTCAAGCCCGGCTCACCGGCTACCGAACTGACGCTGATCCCCGCCACGGCGGCCGCCGCGCATGCGGGCGCCACCATTGCGCTGCCGGTCAACTATTGGGGCAATGGCGAGTTCAAGGACCAGCTGGACCTGAAGACCTGGCGCTACACCACCCTGGCCGAAATGTTCGCCCGCGACCGGGCGGCGCCCACGGCGAAGGAGTATGTCTCGCCCGACGGCAGCCTGGTACTGCGCCAGGCGCGCGTGTTCCAGCAGGGCCCGCCCGACCATCGCGGTTACCGTTTCTCGGACGATCTGCAGACCTATGGCTTTGTCACGGCGAGGGTGGGAAGCCGCGTCTTCGTCAGCAATGGCTCGGAAGCCAAGACCTATAGCGGCAAGGTCAATCCCGACGGCACTCTGACCGACCTGAAGGTCTTTGCGGACCGCGGCGGCGAAGGCGTGGCGGCGGGACCGGACGGCAGGGTCTATGTCGCCAACGGGCAGATCTTCGTCTACGCGCCCGACGGCAAAGAGGTCGGCCGCATCGACGTGCCGGAACGGCCGATCCAAATCCTGTTCGGCGGCGAAGACGGGCACACGCTGTTCATCCTGGCCCACCACGCGTTGTATTCGGTGAGGGTTTAGACACCGATGTCGTTCCCGGCTCCCCCTGCTCGCGCTCGCACGCCGAAGCGCCCCCTTCCTGTGCGCTTGCGCGCACGAAGGGGAGGCGCTGCCATCGAGGGCCGGAGGATTAAACCCTTCCGTGCAGAAATTCGAAGCTGGCCTTGACCATGCCCAGCGGCGAGGGATCATAAGGCTCCTCGATCTCCAGGAAAGCGCGCCGCGCGCTGGTCTTGTGGATGGCGGGGATCAGCTTTTTCCAGTCGACGATGCCCTGGCCTATGATGGCACTGACCATCTTCATATTGGTGTTGGGGATACCCTGCTTCTTCAGGTCCTTGATGTGCAGGGACGCAAAGCGGGTGGGATATTTGCTGAAATAGGCCGCCGGATCGGCGCCGCCTGCCACGACCCAGCCGATGTCCATCTCCATGCCCACCAGCGCCGGATCAGTTTGCTGCAACAGAAGATCATAGGGCACCACATCGCCGATCTTGCGGAATTCCAGATTGTGGTTGTGATAGTCGAAGGTCATGCCGGCAGCCTTGCAGGCCTGGCCGCATTTGTTGAACGCTTCGGCATTGCGCTTCCAGTCGTCGATGGTCGGGCCGGCCATGATCCTGGCGCGGTCCATGGGGAACAGCGGGAAGGAGCAGGTGATGTTGGTGATGCCGACCTTTTTGGCCTCGTCGATGGTGGGGCGGATGTCGCCGCGCAGGGCATCGCCGCCGGCGTGGATGCTTTTCCAACTGATGCCCAGCGCGTCATAAAGCTTTTTCTGATCGGCGGAGCTTTTGCCGCTCATGGTCAGGTTGGCCTGGACATTGCGGATGCCGATGGCCTTGAGCTGGCGCATGGTGCCCTCATAATCCTTGGCCAGGTCCTGGCGCACGGTATAAAGCTGAAGGCCCAGGGGAATGGCGCGCCCCTGCGCCCAGGCCGGCGTGGCCGCGGAGAGGGCGAGAAGGCCGCCGGTGGAAGCCAGGAACTGTCTGCGGCTGGCGTTGGTCGTTGTCATGGCGTCGCTCCCTGATGGCGGCGGGCGCCGCCGGTTGTTGCGATAACAATAGCCAAGGCGGCGGGGCGCGGCTAGTTGCGTCGCGCCGGATGGCTTTCGATGAAGTCCAGCTGCCTTTCGTCGAGCGCCTCCACCGTTACACCCTTGTCACCAAACACCAGCCGCTGCTCCTTGCGCGGACTGTAGCGGGGGATGGGCGCGGCGGCCGTAGCGGGATTTCCGGTTCTGGCGAAAGCGACCACCACATCCTGCATCATGTCGGACAGTTTGTAGTCATAGGGTGTCCAGTCGCGGATGTGGCGATAAAGGTTCAGCGAGTCCAGGGTGCCGAACCAGAAGGGCAGGTCCGAATTGTGATAGGCGCCGGCCGTCTTCACATCCATGTCGGTGATTACCACGCCCGGCGGATAGGGATGGGGATGGTTGTACTGCACCAGCCAGACCGGCGCCTTGCCGTGTTCAGCCTGCGCCTTCGCCCAGTCGCGCGCCTCAATGCCGAAGCCGGAAATGCGTGCGACTGCCTTGGCCTGATGCACCGCTTCCGCGTCGGTCTTCGCGGGGAACAGTTTCAGGAAGGCATCCGCGTCGGCGCCGTAAAGCGAGTGCGCCGCTTGCTGGTAGTCGGCCAGGGTGGTCGCGCTGGTCACCGCGGTCTTGCTGCCTATGTCGTTGCCGACCGAAGACAAAAGCATGGGCACGTCGATCTGGCGGCCGGCGGCGAACGTCTGGGCCGGCGTTTCGGTCAGCACATAATTGTCCAGCGTGGGACCGGAGAAGGTGATGTGGTTGGTCTTGGCCACCTCATACACTTCGTCGGCGGGCCGGGTACGCATCGCAGCGATGTCTTTGGCCATCATTGCCCGCTGCAGGGCGACACCTTTGGCCTCGGTTTCTGTCAGCGTTTCCAAATGCGGCGCAGCCACGCCGTGATAGCCGCCGGAGAGGGCGATGATCTTGTCGAACAGCTTGTGGCAGCCCGGCCGGCCGGGGATTTCCACGCATTCCTTCGCGATCGGCGAGGAGGCCAGAAGGTCCAGCGCCATCGCGCCGGCAGACTGGCCCAGCACAGTGACATTGTCGGGATCGCCGCCAAAGGCCGCGGCATTGCGCTTGAGCCAGCGCAGCCCGGCGATCAGGTCCATCAGCCCGTAATTGCCGCTGGCCTTGTGGCCCGATTCGGCCGACAGCTCGGGATGGGCCATATTGCCGAAGACGTTCACGCGATAGTCGATCGCGGCAAAGACCACACCCTTCTTCGCCAGCGCCTGGCCGTAATAGACCTGGAAGTTGATCGAGCCTTCCTGGAAACCGCCACCGTGAATCCACACCACCACCGGCAGCCCGTCGCCCGCCTTCGCCGTCGGCGGCGCCCAGACATTGGCGTAAAGGCAATCCTCGCTGGAACGGATCTCGCCGAAATAATGGTTCAGGGTGGTGGCGCGCAGCGGGATGTAGCAGTTGGTCAGCCGTGTATCGGCGTTCCAGATGCCCTTCCACGGCTTTTTCGCCTCTGGTGTCTTCCAGCGCAGCTCGCGTACCGGCGGCGTGGCAAAGGGCACGCCGAGATAAGCTTTGACGCCATTATCCAGAAGGGTACCCGAAACCCGGCCGTTTTCGATGGTCACCGGATCACCGGGAATCGGGATCATCTCTCCGGCATCGGCCTGCACGGCGAGCGCGGCGATGAGTGCGCTGCAACATGCCAGAAGCTTCCATCGCGCCATCCCACGCCTCCCCTGATGTTTGGCGGGTTGTAGAAGCCCGTCCCGGGTCCGTCAATTTCGCGCCGATTGCGGCGCGCCCGGATTCGGGCCTAGGCTTCCCGCAACAAGACAAAAACGGGGGGAAGGCATGCATCGCAGGAGCACGTTCTTCGGCACCATCCTCATCGCGGGGATTTTCTCGTCCTTTCTGGCCAGCGCGGCGGACGCGCCGCCTGATGGCTCATTCACCGGCGCCACCGCAAACCTGGCGCCCAACGACCCGCCCGGACAGTGGACGCGGCAATCCCGCGATTATGCCAATACCCGCTTCAGCCCGCTGACCCAGATCAACAAGGACAATGTCGCGCGCCTGAAGGTTGCCTGGAGTTTTTCCGACGGGCAAATGTACGGCCATGAAGGCGCCCCGCTGGTGGTGGATGGCACCATGTATCTGGTCACGCCCTTCCCCAACGTCGCCTATGCGCTGGACCTCACCAAACCCGGCGCGCCGATCAAATGGGTGTTCGAACCAAAGCCGGACCCGCGCGCCATCACCAAAGCATGTTGCGACAAGGTCCTGCGCGGCTGGGCCTATGCCGACGGCAGGTTGATCTACAACCTCCTGGACGACAACACGGTAGCGGTGGACGCCAATACGGGCAAGGAGGTCTGGCGCGTCAAGCTGGACGATCTTGCCAACGGCACCACAATGACCCAGGCGGCGTTTGTGGTGGGCGACAAGGTCTATGTCGGCTCCAGTGGCGGCGAGATGGGGACAAATGGTTGGTTCCAGGCGCTGTCCGTGGCGGATGGTCATACCGTCTGGAAGGCGTTCACCAATGGGCCCGATGCCGGAATGCTGATCGGCGCGGATTTCAAGCCCTTCTATTCATGGATGCGGGGCAAGGACCTGGGCGTGAAGACCTGGCCGGGTGAGATGTGGAAACAGGGTGCGTCGGCGCCGTGGGGCTTTGTTTCATACGATCCAGACCTGAACGAGGTATATTACGGCACTTCCAATCCGGGACCGCGCACGCCCTCGCAGCGGCCCGGCCTGAACCTGTGGAGCAGCGCGCTCTTTGCCCGTGATGCCGACACGGGCCAGGCCAAATGGGCCTATCAATTCACGCCGCATGACGAGTGGGACTATGACGGCGTTAACGAGAATGTGCTGATCGACATTCCCTGGAAGGGCGAGCGGCGCAAGGTGATCGTCCACTTCAATCGCAATGGGTTCGCCTATACCATCGACCGGAAGACTGGCGAGGTTCTGGTGGCCGAGCCCTTCGGCCACCAGAACTGGGCCAGCAAAATCGACCTGAAGACCGGCATGCCGGTGGTCAATGACAGCGCCCATCCTATCGTCGGCAAGAAGGTGGAGAATATCTGCCCGCCCGACATCGGTGTGAAGAACTGGAATCCTTCGGCCTTTTCCCCCCGCACGGGCTTGCTCTATGCGGGCGTGTTCAATTCATGCATGGACCTGGGCAACCACATCGTGAAATACATTCCCGGGAGCCCCTATGACGGCATGGAGATGGAGCGCCACGCCGGCCCAGGTGGCAACTGGGGCGAGTTCATCGCCTGGGACCCGGTGAACGGGCGGCGCGTCTGGAGCATAAAGGAAAAACTCTATGTGTGGAGCGGGGCGATGGTGACCGGCTCCGACATCGTCTTCTATGGCACGCTGGATGGCTGGTTCCGCGCCGTCGACGCATGCACCGGAAAGGTGCTGTGGTCGCAGAGACTGGGCAGCGGCATCATGAGCCAGCCCATCGCCTTCCTGGGGCCGGACGGGCGCGAATATGTCGCCGTCTATACCGGGGTCGGCGGCGGCTCCAGCGTGATACGGCGTGAAAAGGGCTTTCCGCCCGGCGGCAATACCCTCTATGTCTTCTCGGTCGACGGCGAAGGTGCTGGATCGGGAGCATCGCAGTTGGAAACCGACGCCGGCATGGCGGCACCCATCTCGGTCCCGCCCGCTGTGGCACACAATTAGGGGATCCATGTTTCGTCTTGTTCTGGGTTTGCTGCTGGCGTCGACCGTGGCAGCGGCCGCGCCACGCGTCAAAACCGGTGGCGGCATGGTGGAAGGAATTACTGCCGGGGGCGTCATCGAATATCTGGGTATGCCTTACGCCGCCCCGCCGGTGGGAGATCTGCGCTGGCGCGCGCCCGCGCCCGTCAAACGCTGGAACGGCTTGCGCAAGGCGGTCGCGTTCGGACCGACCTGTGCGCAGGTCACAACACTGGGACCCTTCGCGGGACCGGCCAACAGCAACGAGGACTGTCTTTACCTCAACGTCTTCGCTCCACCGACGAAGCAGAAGCTGCCGGTCCTGGTGTGGATTCATGGCGGCGGCTATTTCGATGGCGAGAGCAACGACTACGACGCTGCCAGGCTGGCGCGGCAGGGAAAACTGGTCGTCGTCACCATGAACTACCGGCTGAACCTGTTCGGCTTCCTGGCGCACCCCGCGCTCAGGGGCGGCAATTTCGGACTGATGGACATCACCGCCGCGTTGAAATGGACACGCGCAAACATCGCTGCGTTCGGTGGCGATCCCGGCAATGTCACATTGGGCGGACAATCGGCGGGTGCGGGCGCGGCGGCGGCCTTGATGGTGGCGCCGTCCGCGCGCGGGCTATTCCACCGCGCCATCCTGATGAGCGGCGGCTATACGCCGCTGACACCGGGCGATGTTGCGCTGAAGAAAGGGATGCAGTTCGCCGAGGCCGCCGGCTGCGGGAAGGCGGCCGGCGCAGGCAAATGCCTGCGCGCCCTGCCCGCCGCAAAAATCACGGCGCTTTCGGGCACGGCCAGCGGCACTGCGCCCTTTGTGACCGGCGCGATGGTGGACGACGTCGTGGTGTCGCGGAACGCGGCAAATGCCTTTGCCGCGGGCGATTTCGCGCGCGTCCCGGTAATGGTGGGCACCACCCGCGACGAAGGCAATTTCTCCATCGGCATCGCCCAATATTTTCGCAACGGCCGCACGCCCACCACGCAGGTGGATTTTGAAAACTATGTGAAGCACCAGTATGGCGGCAATGCGGGGCCGGGCGGATCGCCGCCCACATACCCGAAGGGCACGCCGGAAGCTGTGATGAAGCTCTATGCTCCGGTGCGCCACGGCGGCGCGCAGATGGCATGGGATGCGGCGCATGCCGACATGCTGGCCTGTCGTGGACAGCACCTGGCCGGACAGATCGGGCGCTTCGCGCCGGTCTACGTCTATCTGTTCGACGACCGCACCGCGCCCAGCTATTTCCCGGCGATGAAGGGCTTAACCTCCGGCGCCTATCACACCGCCGACCTGATCTATGTGTTCAAGGGTTTTCATGGCGGGCCGGATGGCGTTCCGACGAAGCTTGACACGCGCCAGCGCGGTCTGTCGGACAGGCTGATCGCCGCCTGGTCGAATTTCGCGCGCGGCGGCAATCCCAACGGCGCGGGTGACGCGCCCTGGCCACGCTGGACGAAGAACGCTCCTGCCGTCTTCCTGCAGAACGATGCCTGGTCCCAGACGCAAAGGGCCGCCGCGCACCGTTGCGACTTCTGGCAGCAGATTCTGCACTACTGAAAAGGCCGGGCGTGGGCTATCGTCCCTAAAAAGAAGGGGAGGATTTGATGCGCACGTTTCTGCTGGCGGCGGCCCTGGCTACGCTTGCAACGACATCACAGGCGGCTGAAATCCGCGTCGTGGCGCCGGGCTTCATCTACAATTCGGCGCTGAAGGAGCTCGCCGCGGATTTCACCAAGCAAACGGGCGTGAACGTCATTGTCGCCGAGATCGGCATGAATGTGGCCCTGGACCGGATCAAGGGTGACACCCCGCCGCCCGATGTCGTCGGCCTGCCTTCCGACCTGATGAACACGTTGATGCTGGAAGGCGGCATCACGCCGGATAGCTATACCCCGCTGGGCCGCGACGAGATCGCGCTGGCGGTAAGGAAGGGCGCGCCCCATCCCGACATTTCCACGGTCGAAAAGCTGGCGACGGTGCTGAAATCAGGCGGCAAGATCATGGTCAACAGCCCCACCGGCGGCACCATGCAGGGCCAGATCATCGGCACGATCCTGGCGAAACCGCAGTTCGCAGGCGTCAACGCCGTACCGGTGACCAGGGGCGAGGGCGCGGCAGCCCTGGCCCGTGGCGAAGGCGACATGGCGCTGCAACTGGTGCCGGAGATCTACAACAAGCCCCAGATCGAGCTGGTGGCGCCGCTGCCCGCCGAGCTGGGCGGGCATATGGATGCGATGCTGGCGGTGTCGTCGCGATCGGCCGACCGGAAAGATGCGCTGGCCTTTATCAGGTTCGTCACCAGGCCCGAAGCCAAACCTGCCTGGACGGCGAAAGGCATGAAGCCTTTCTAGATTTGCCGGGCGTGGAAGCCTGCCCCCTTCGCGTGTGTCAGCACTCAGGAAGGGCCGAGTGAATAGCGGCAGCGCACGAACGTAGCGACCTGGGAGCGCCCGGCACCTGGTGCCCGGACGCGATGACAGGCAGCGAAGGCCTGAGGGATTTCAAAAAACTAAGGCGCCACGATCCCGCCCCTCTGCCACACTTCGGCAGAGTCGGGGCGCACGATCCAGACCAGGAAGGCGCGTGCCTCGTCCGGGTTGGAAGACACCTTCAGCACCGCGCCCGACATGTCGATGAACTGGCCCAGGCTGTCGGGAAACGGACCCACCACTTCCGCGTCCTTTGCCATCAGCTCCTCGCTGATGGCGCCCCCGCCGAATTCCGCATCGCCCCGGACAATGGCGTCGCCGATCATGCCCTTGATGGGCAGCGGCCTGACGCCGGCGAATTCGGGACGCTTCAGCATCTCTTCCACCATCGCGCCCGACAGGCTGCCGACAGCGGGATTGGCAAAGGCGAGGGTGCCGGCCGCTTTCGCGAAGGCGATGAATTTCTCTTCCGTCGAGATGTCGGGATGACGGCCGCCAGCCTTCACCACCACGCCGAACTGGATGCGGCCCACCGGCACCGGGGCGCCCGACAGCCTGCCGGTGAAATCCTTGAAGTCCGAAGTTGGCGCCAGCACCAGGTCTGCCGGCGTTCCGTTTTCGACCGCGGTGCGGATGCGCCCCACATTGCCGCCGGTGATGGTGACCTTGTGGCCGGTTTGGACGGTCCATTGCTCGGCCATGGTCCGCAGGGGGCCGTTGGAAATGCCCGGCGAAAAAATGGTGATGTCGGCGGCGGCGGGCGCCGCCCAGAGCCCGGCCAGAACAAGGGCGACGGCGATGCGGCGCATATTCTTTCCCCTCCAGACCTGAATTTCCTTGCTATGAAGCAAGTGAAGCTTGAATCCCGTGCTGTTGCAACTTGGCGCTGGGCCGGGGCGGCTCTAGAGTTCGCGCGATTTTTGGGGAGCCGGAAATGCACGAAGAAGGGGCCAGCCGCCGCGAGGCGTTGCAGCTGGGCGCGGGCGGCCTGATGGCGGCGATGGCGCTGGATTCCACACGCGCATTTGCGCTCACCGGGGACATGGCGGGCCTTGAGTGGTCCAACAATGCCATGCGCTGGGTGCAGGTCGCCTTCACCGAGGACGATCCGCCGAATTACGACCCGCAATTCTGGTTCGACCTGTTCCGCAAGACCCATGCCGACGCGGTGTGCCTGTCGGCGGGCGGCTGCATCTGCTTCTATCCGTCCAAACTGCCGCTGCAGAAGCGCGCCAAATATCTCGGCGACCACGACATGTTCGGCGAGATGGTCAAGGGCGCGCGCGAACAGAAGATGTCGGTGATCGCCCGCGTCGATCCGCATGCGATGAGCAACGAGGCTTTTGCCGCCCATCCCGAATGGGCAGCCTGCACCGTCGACGGCAAGCCCCGCCGCCACTGGGCCGCAAAGGATATGTGGGTGACCTGCCAGAATGGCGGTTTCATGTTCGATTTCATGCCCCAGGTCCTGAAGGAAATCGCCGACACCTATCAGCCGGAAGGTTTCTTCGGAAACCGCTGGGCGGGCAGCGGCATGTGCTATTGCAATACGTGCCGCATGCTGTTCCGCACGGCCACCGGCATGGATCTGCCCACCAGCGACGATCCCCAGGACCCGCAGCGTCACGCTTATATTGCCTGGAACGCCGAGATGCGCTGGCGCCAGTTCAAGCTGTGGGACGACACGGTCAAGGCGTCGAAGGCCGACTGTTTCTTCAGTCCCAATGGCGGGATGAACGACCCGAACAAGGTCACCATTCCCATCGTGGCGGTGGACCGCCAGGGCCGCCACGGCACCACGCCGGTCTGGATGATGGGCAAGTTTGCCAAGATCACCCGCGCCTATATGCACAATTTGCCTGTTGCGGGGATCTTCAATGTCGGCGTGGAGGACGACAATCGCTGGAAGGATTCGGTGCAGCGCGGGCCCGAGCTCGCCGCCTGGATGCACGGCGGCATCGCCCAGGGCTTCCGCCCCTGGGTCTGCAAATTCAACGCCCGCGTCTTCGATCCGCGCTGGGTGGCGCCGGTGACGGATATCTATGAATGGCACTTCCGCAACGATAGGTACATGCGCAACACCGAGAACCTGGCGCGGGTGGCGATGATCAATTCCACCCAGACCGGCATCTATACCGCCGGTGGCGCGCCGCTGACCGCGGGCGACAATATCCCGACTGCCCAGCGGGTGACCGATTCGCAGAACGGCTATTACCAGGCGCTGGTCGAGGCGCGCATCCCCTTCGAGATGGCCGACGACCGCCAGCTGGAGGGCAGATATATCGATCGCTATCGCGTGCTGGTACTGCCGGACATAGCGGCCCTGTCAGACAGTCAGTGCGCGCTGATCCGCGATTACGTGCAGAAGGGCGGGCGCATCGTGGCGACGGGTGAGACTTCGCTCTATGACGAGACCGGCAAGAAGCGGAGGAATTTCGGCCTGGTCGACCTGTTCGGCTGCGACTATGTGAAGACCGAAAACGGCATCAAGAATTCCTATCTCACCCCGCGCCATCCGCACGACCTGACCAAAGGGCTGGAGGACGCGCCGCGCATCATTGCCGCCACCCAGCAGATCACGGTGAAGCCACATGCGGACACCAGACAGCCGCTGACGCTGGTGCCGGCCTATCCCGACCTGCCCATGGAGCGCGTCTATCCCGATGTGCTTGAGACCGACATTCCCATGGTCTTCTGCAACGAGGTGGGCAAGGGCCGGGTGGTCTATTTTCCCATGGACCTGGACCGCACCTTCTGGGAGGTGCTGGCCGAGGATCATCTGGTCTTGCTGAAGAATGCAGTGCTATGGGCGGCGGCGGAGCCGCAGCCGATGACCGTGACGGGGCCGGGGCTGATTGACGTCGCCTATTGGCGGCAGAAGAATTCACTGACCGCGCACCTGGTCAACATGACCAATCCGATGATGATGAAGGGGCCCTATCGCCAGGTCATGCCGCTGGACGGGCCCTTCACCGTCACGCTGACCGTGCCACACGGGGTGGATACGAAGAAGGTCACGCTGCTGGACAGCGGCAAGGCGGCGCGCTGGCACCGCAAGGGCCAGACCCTGACCATCGAGGTGCCATCCATCCGGCTGCACGAGGTGGTGGCGGTTGACCTAAGTTGAACCCCGTCCGGTTTCAGCTTTCGCTCGCCTCGTCCGTACGCTGTCGCTACGGACGGTCGGCTTCGCGCGCCAAAACCACTCCCCTTGGGTGCGCTTCGCGCAAAAGGGGGACGGACCTGTGCCTGTATCAGCCCTTACTTCTTCGTCCAGTTGCCGCCCAGGGCCTTGAAATACTGGCCAGGTGGTGTCTTGGCGATCAGTTGGGCGCCCGTGGCCTGGCCTGCCGCCTCGGCCGTGACGCCGCTCTTGCCGGCGGTCTGGGCATAGACCTGCGACCGGCCCGAATTGATCGCGTTGACCGCGGCCGTCACGTTGGCGGGTGCCGACCCGCTGACAAAGCCCAGATAGCCGTCGCCCTGCTCCCCCACGGTGCCTGCAGCCTTGGCGGCGTCGACGGTGGCCTTGTCCGCGGCCAGGTCGGCGAATGCGGGCGTGGCAATAGCCAGGACAAGGGGGGCACCGGCCAGCATCAGCACGGCGAGGATGGCTTTGGTGTATTGGGCAGGGCGCATGTCGGTCGATCCTTCCTCAGATCAGAACAGGTCGGGATTCTGCTGGATGGCGGTCTGGACTTCCTTGTCCAGGCGCACCCGCACATCGGCATCCAGCTTGGCATAGATGTTGATCGGGGCGACTTCCACGCGGATGGTCGGCGTACACGCACACAGGGCTGCCGTCGCGGCGCCGGCCAGAATCAGTTTCCGTACTGGATTCATCTATGGCGCTCCCTGGGCCGGACTGAGGGTTTTTGACCACGCCTCGGCATAGGATTTCAAGAGTTCGTCGAAATTAAGGGAGGTGTCCAGGGTCAGGTCGATGGGGGTATTGGACGGCAGGGGGATCGACTGCTGCAGTGCAGACCCGTCCAGGAGGCTGCTAAGGCTGACTTCCGCCGTCTGGGGCCTGGGCGGATCGCTATGGCCCTTGATGTGGAATATCACCTGCAGCCGCCCGCCCGGCACCGAATTGAGCGTGGCGCTCATCTGGTCGAAAGCCAGATTCTCCAGCGCCTGATAGGCAAAGTCCTGGACCGCATTGGTGGCGGCGGCACCTTGCGTCCACAGGCTGCGGTCGATCGACAGGCGGCCCGGCCCGTCGGCAGCAATGTGGCCGCCCGCAATGCGCACGCCTTCCGGGCCGGTGGTAAAGGGAATATGGCCGCTGACCTTGCCCTCCAACCTGATGCGGGTGCCCAGGTTTGAAGCGGCAATCAACGAGGACAGGGTGATGGCGTCCAGATCGGCGGCGCCCGCGATACGGGTGGGATCGGCAGTCTTGATGGTAAAGGCGCCCATGCTGGCATGCCCTTCGGCGAAACCCGCCTTTACCGAGCCGACCGTGACGGCGCCCGGCCCAAAGCCGAATTTCAGGTCGACCGCACTGAAGGGCAGCGTCCAGTCGATGCGGGAAATGGCGAGGGTCTGGTCCGGTGCGGTCCGGGGTGGCAGCAACGAGGTGAACGCCAGCCTGGTTTTGACGGCGTGGGCGGTGCCCAGCGGCGTCAGGAAATCCAGCCCATCGATGGCAAGGGTGCCGTGGCTGTCAATGCCATTTGCGTCCCAGGTCACATCGCCGTCGAACTGGGCGGCGCCTTTGGTCTGACGAAAGGCCACCAGCAGTGGCGACAGATCCGCCGGCTGCAGACGGTCGGGCGCGAAAGAAAGATGTGGCGCGGCGATATGGGCGCTGCCGCGCCCGCTGGTCATCGCGTGCGTGATAGCGACATCGGCCAGCGCGGCGCCGGCCTTGCCGGTCACGGCCAGCGTGCCGCGCCAGATGTTCCGGGCCAGCCGCAGCCTGCCCCTGCCGTTCACCGGATTGAAGCGAAGCGGGCGTGTTGCGTCGCTGATGCGCGCCGAGGTGATGGCCACGGTGCCCTGCATGCCGGTTGGCGACGCCCCACCACGAAAATCCAGCCGCGCGGCACCCCGGTCCAGATAAACACCGGCCAATGTCAGGGCCGCTTTCGCGTCACGCGCCAGCGCAGCCAGTACCCAGCCGTCCCTGCCTCCGGAAAACAGTGGCTTGCGCTGTTGCGGACAGAGCGAGGCGGAGATCGCCGCGGCCATCACCTTGCCGGGGCGGAATTGCGCCAGGCGGACAGGCGCACAGGACTGAAGCTGGAAGCCATAGGCGCCGTCCTGCCAGGACAATGTGCCGTGCCCCGAGACTTTCGCGCCGCGCAGCATGGCATAGTCGAACCGCGCTGCAATCGTCAGCGGGCCGGTCAGGCCGCGCCCCGTCCACATCATATTGTCGCTGCCGGCGGTGAGGCGCGGCAGCCCCCCGCCGCCAAGCGCGGCATCGAAGCGGATTGTCAGCGCGTCGGACGAACCATCCAGCGTCAGGGCAGGAACATCCAGATGCGCGCCTGCCGCCCCCGCGATCTTCAGGGGGGCGGTTAGCCTGGCCTCGGTGCGCGTGCCGTCATGGCTGACATGTGCCTGAAAGGCCGCATCCAGGCGAGTCAGGTTGCGCGCGATGGCCGCCGTCAGCCGGGCGTCACCGGTGCTGGGCGTGGCGAGCGTGAGCCCGGCGCCAAGCGTGGCCGAAATATCCGCTGCCATCTTCAGGCCCCCGCCGGTCTGGACATGAATCCGGGAGAGCGCCAGGTCCAGCGCGGGGCGGTCCAGATGCGCGCCGGCATCCCACGCGTCGGCATCGGCTTTCACATGGACGCGCGACGCCGTCACCACGAGCGTGCCCTCCTGCATCTGCCAGCGCAGGCCATCAGCCGTGACATTGGCGACCAGTTCACGCACCTCGACGGCGGGATCGTTCAGGTCGGCCGCGACATGGGCCCGGACCTGGCCGGTGGCGGCGTCGTAATCCAACTGCGCCGCCCGCAGCCCTATCGCATGGCCGTTATAGATGACGTTCGCGGGTTCCGCCCTCAAGGTCACCGAGACCGGCAGGTTTTTCACCAGCTTGACGTTGCCGGCCACCTCCAGCGCACCCGCGGGCGTCGACAGGTGCGCTGTGAGGCCTGTCAAAGATACCATAAGATCGTCGCTGACATAGTCGGACTTTCCGCCTTCGGGCAGCGAATCCAGCCAGGGCTGCAGGCTGCCCAGCGTGATGCGCCCACCCGCGCCGACGCGCGCGCGCACCACCGGATCGACCAGCCGCACTTCGACGATGCGGGGCATCCAGCGCATGGGATCGAAATAGATCTCGATGCGGCGCGCGGAGACGTCGGGCGCGTCGGCCGGCCCCAAGGCAAAACTGCCGCTGACGCCGGAAAAACCCAGGGCACCGATGTCGATACGCGATTGCACGCCATGCTGGTGGAAATAGGCGCGCGCGATCTCGCCGGCCAGCCGGGCGCGCCCCGCCCATGCCAGCAGCAGTAACAGCGCGATGCCGCCTAGGATCAGGCCCAGCCAGCGCTTGCCGGTCACGCAAAATGCTCCATCTCGATCAGGCTAGCAGATTTTGGCGGCAAATCAGGCGCCGATATGGCGCGGCGCATCCGGCCGATAGATCCGCAGCGCGTTGGCGCCCATGACCGCGCGCGCGGCGCTGGACTGGCGGGCCGCGATCGCCTCGTGCGCCAGCTCGAACCAGTCCCGGTAATCGCCGGCGAGCGCAAGCACCGGCCAGTCGCTACCCCAGATCAGCCGTTCGGCGCCGAACAGGTCGAACAGGACGTCGGCGGCGTCCTTCACATGCCTGGTACCCGCGCCGGGCGGAAGTTCCGTGAGCAGACCCGAGAGCTTGCAGGTCACATTGGGGTGCGCGGACAGCTTCGCCAAACCGGCACGCCAGGCCGCCATCGCTTCGCCATCGCCCAGACCGGGCTTGGCGCCGTGATCCAGCACGATGGATAGCTGGGGATGGCGCGCAGCCAGTTCGGCGATCACGCCGATCTGGTGCGATTTTATCAGCGCGTCGAAAACCAGCCCTTCGGCGGCGATGGCATTGATGGCAGGTTCCAGTTCGCGGCGCAGGATCCAGTCGGGCTGGCTTATGTCCTGCAGCATGGGCCGCACACCCAGGAAAAGTGTATCCTGCGCGCGCCTCCGCACCTGATCGACGGCACCTGGCGCGTCAAGGCCAATCCAGCCCACCACGCCCACCACCCAGGACGTGCGCCGCGCGATGGCGAGCATATAATCGGTCTCGGCACTGGTGGGCGCGGCCTGAACCAGGATGGTGGCGTCCACGCCCGAAGCCTGCAGCAGCGGGCGGAGATCGTCGGTGCCATAGAGACGGTAGATCGGCATGTCCGGCGTCAGCCAGCCGTAATCGCCACGCGCCGGGTCCCAGAAATGCTGGTGGGCATCGACGATCACGCGGGCACCGGGGCTTCGGCGCGCATCAACCCTTCCGCTTTCAGGTCCCGCCACAGCGCGGCCGGGATTGGGTGACTGTAAAGCGCCAGCGCCTGTTTCACGCGCGCGGGCGAATCCAGGCCGGGGATCACGCTGGCGACCAGCGGATGGGCAAGCGGAAACTGCAATGCCGCGGCCGGCAGCGGCACGCCATGCCGGTCACACACGGCCTCGATCGCGGCGACCTTTTCGATCACGTCGCGCGGCGCCGATTCATAATTGAAGGTCGTGGCGGCGCCAGACTTGACGCCGACCGCGAGAATGCCCGAATTGAAAGGGCCGCCCACTACGATCGCGGTGCCGGCTTCCTCGCAGGCTGGGAACAGGTCGTCCAGCGGTTCCTGTTCCAGCAGCGTATAGCGGCCCGCCAACAGGATGACGTCCAGCCGGGCGTGATCCATCACTTCCCGGCAGGCGGCGGCTTCGTTCACGCCGACGCCGAAACCGGCGATGGCGCCCTTCTCGCGCAGTTCCTCCAGGGCCTTCAGGCCGCCGCCGCGCGTCAGCTGGGCCATGTAGAGGTGATCCTGGCTGCCGTGAGTCAGCCGGCCAATGTCGTGGATATAAAGAATGTCGATGCGTGCAAGTCCCAGCCGCTGAAGGCTTTCCCGGTACGAGCGCATTACCGCGTCATAGGAATAATCGAACACCGGCTCGAACGGCATTGGCGTGGCATAACCGTGGCGCACCTCGCTTTCACTGACCGGATGGGCCACCGGCTCCAGCAGGCGGCCCACCTTGGTCGAAACCACGAAATCGCCGCCGCGCAGCGCATCGCCCAGCCTGCGTTCGGACAGGCCGAAGCCATAGAAGGGTGCAGTGTCGAAATAACCAAAGCAGCCCGCCTTCGCCGCCGCCAAGGTGGCGCGCGCTATATCATCCGCCAGCGGGCGGAACAGATTGCCCAGCGGCGCCGATCCGAAGCCCAGTTCGGTGACGGAAAGGCCCGTGCGGCCAAGTGCGCGACGTTTCATGGCGCAACCCGTCCCAGGCGCGGCGCCATGACGGCAAAGCTCAGAACCACCAGATAGCAGAGGGCGGGGAAGAACAGGCTCCAGTGCAGGGCCCCCATATGGTCGGCGATGATCGACATCAGCGGCGGCACCACCGCGGCGCCCGAGATCGCCATCACGATGAAGCTGGCGGCAAACTCGGTCTCGTGGCCCAGCCCTTCCAGCCCCAGCGCGAATATGGTGGGGAACATGATCGACATGAAGAAGCTGGTCGCCACCATCGCATAGATCGACGGAAATCCGCCCAGCGTCGCCGCCGCCACACACAGCGCAATGTTGCAGGCGCAATAGAGCGCCAGCTGGCGCGCCGGGACCATGAAGCGCTGCAGCCAGGCGCCGGAAAATCGGCCGACACAGAATGCGACCATGGTGGCGAACAGGTAGACGGTCGCACCGGTGCGTTCAGGAACATGGGCTGCCTCTTGCGAGAAATCCACCAGCAGGCTCCAGGTGCCCACCTGCGCGCCGACATAGAAGAACTGCGCCACCACGGCATAGAGCACGCGCGGCCGCTTCAGCACGGACAGGGGCGAGCGTGCGCCTTGCGGCGTCACCTCGTCGCGCAGGGGCGGATATCGGGTCAGCGCGATGGCGGCAGCGATCACCACCATCAATATGCCCAGCACCAGATAGGGCAGGCCTACCGCCGCCGCCTCACCGGCGCGCCATTGGTCGACGGCCTGGGGCGTCATCGCGGCGAGCTGGGCAGGCGTGTACTCGACGCCCGAGAAGATCACATAACCGCCTACCAGCGGCCCCAGCACGGTGGCGACGCCATTGAACGCCTGGGCGAAGTTCAGGCGCGGCGACGCGGTTTCGGGCGCCCCCATGATGGCGATATAGGGATTGGCGCTGGTCTCCAGAAAGGCGGCGCCAAAAGCGATGATGTAGAGCGCCACCAGGAAGATGCCATAGACGCGCATATGCGCCGCCGGCACGAACAGGAAGGCGCCGATGGCATACATGGCAAGGCCCGTCACCATGGTCTTCTTGTAGCCGACCCGGCGGATGATCATCGCCGCCGGCAGGGGCGCGCAGAAATAGCCGATATAAAAGGCGAACTGGGTCAGGCTGGCCTGGGTGCGGGTCAGGTCCAGCGCCTTCTGGAAGTGGTGCAGCAGAAGGTCGTTGAACTGGGATGCCAGGCCCCAGGCGAAAAACAGGGTCGAGGTAAGAGCGAACGCAACGAGATAGCGCCGCTCGACAACAGGTGGCTTCATAATTCCCCAACCCTTTTTAATTGACCCCCTCCGGCTTCAACTTACCCTTCGGTCGTTGAAGCCACCTCCCCCTTGGGATGCGCTTCGCGCATAAAGGGGGAGGCGGACCTGCGTTTGCTTCGGCAGTCTAAGAGGATTGGGATGGCGGCGCTACATCGTCGCGCCGATCTGCCAGGGCACGAATTCGGCGTCGCCATAGCCCAGCAACTCGGACTTGGAACGTGCGCCGGAGGCCACGCGCAGGATGGTGTCGAAGATTTCACGTCCCTTCTGCTGGATCGACACGCCGTCGAGCACGTCGCCGCAATTGATGTCCATGTCGCCGGTCATTCGTTCATAAACGGCGGTATTGGTGGCCAGCTTGATCGAGGGCGTGGGCTTGCAGCCATAGGCCGAGCCGCGCCCCGTGGTGAAGCACAGCACATTGGCGCCGCCCGCCACCTGGCCGGTGGCCGAGACCGGGTCATAGCCTGGCGTGTCCATGAAGACGAAGCCCTTCGCGGTGACAGGTTCGGCATATTCATAGACCGCCTTCAGTCTTGTGGTGCCGCCCTTGGCCGCGGCGCCCAGCGATTTCTCCAGGATGGTGGTCAGGCCGCCCGCCTTGTTTCCGGGCGAGGGATTGTTGTTCATGCTGCCGGCATTGCGGCGCGTATAGTCTTCCCACCAGCGGATGCGTTCGATCAGCCTGCGGCCGACCTCCGGCGCGGCGCGGCGGGTCAGGAGATGCTCGGCGCCATAGATTTCCGGCGTTTCCGACAAGATGGCGGTGCCGCCATGGGCGACCAGCAGGTCCACCGCGGCGCCCAGCGACGGGTTGGCGGTAATGCCGGAATAGCCGTCGCTGCCGCCGCACTGCAGCGCCAGCATCAGTTCGGAGGCGGGCGCGGTTTCGCGGCGGACGTTTGCGACTACCGGCAGCAGGTCGCGCACCGCCGCCACGCCGTCCTCGATCGCCTTGGCGGTGCCGCCCGCATCCTGGATGGTGAGCGAACGAAACGTGTCGCTTTCGGCGATATTGTAGGCCTGTTTCCAGCGCGCGATCTGGAAGGTCTCGCAGCCCAGGCCCACCATCAGCACCGCACCCATGTTGGGGTTGGCGGCATAGCCCCATTGGGTGCGTTTCAGGACTTCATAGCCCTCGCCCTTGGAATCCATGGCGCAGCCATGGCCGTGCACCAGCGGGATCACGCCGTCGACGTCCGGATAGTCGTCCAGCAGGCCGCGCTTTTCCACTTCGCGCGCGATCAGCCGCGCCACGGTGGCCGAGCAGTTTACGCTTGTCAGAATGCCCAGATAGTTGCGGGTCCCGAAGCGGCCATTGGCGCGCCTGTAACCCTGGAAGGTGGCGGGCACCGGCACCGGATCTGGGTCGCGGGCGTCCACTTCGAATTCGTAATCGCGGTCCACGCTGTGGAAGGCGATATTGTGCTCATGCACCCAATCGCCCGGCGCGATATCCTGGAGTGCGAATCCGATGATCTGGCCGAATTTCAGCGCCGGCGCGTCCTTGGCAATCGGCCGGACCGCCGCCTTGTGGCCGGGCGGGATGCGCCGCGTGATACGCACATCGTCGACGATATCGCCGGGGGAAAGTCCGTCCACCGCCACGACCACATTGTCGCTGGGATGCAGGCGCAGGTGTGCCATAACCATTCTCCGGGATAGGTGCGTCTGTATAGTCCAAAGCCTGAACGGGGAGAACGGAAATGAGCCGCAGGTTGTGCTTTGTCCTGGACCTGGTCGATGACCCCGCGCTAATCGCCGAATATGAACGGCATCACGCCCCCGGCGGGGTCTGGCCGGTGATCGTGGACGACATCCATGCCCAGGGGATCGAGGGGATGGAAATCTGGCGCAGCGGCGATCGGATGGTGATGATCGCCACCGTGGCCGACGACTATCCCCGGCCCCGCGTCATACCCGCCGAACATGACCTGTGGGAAGACCTGATGTGGCGGTTCCAGAAGGCCTTGCCCCATGCGGCGCCCGGCCAGAAATGGGTACCGATGGGAAAGATTTTCGACCTGGCCGAGCAAAAGGGCCGCTAGAGCATCTTGAATTCGGGCTCCAGCCGCTCCTTCACTGCGGCCTCGTTCAGTTCGATGCCGATGCCCGGCGCGTTGGGAACCGCCAGAAGGCCATCGGGCCGCAAGGCCACCGGATCGCACAGTTCGGTGAAATCCCTGTCGCCATAGTGGGTGAATTCCTGCACCAGAAAGTTCGGGATCACCGAGCAGACATGGGTGATGGCCAGCGTGCCCAGTGGCGAGCACACCCCATGCGGCGCCACTGGTACATTATAGGTCTCGGCCATGTTGGCGATCTTCAGCCCCTCGAACAGCCCACCCGTCTTGGTAAAGTCGGGCTGGATGATGGAAAGCGCCTGCTTCTCCAGATAAGGACGGAAGCCGAAGCGGGTGTAGATGTTCTCGCCCGCGGCGATGGGCACCCGCGTATTCTCGCGGATGCGCAGCATCGAATCCACATTATCGCTGGTGGTGGGCTCTTCCACGAACAGGGGGCGATAGGGCTCCAGCGCGTTGCAGAGCTGGATTCCCGTCTCCAGGTCGTAATGGGCATGGCATTCCACGCCGATCTCGGTGTGCAGGCCCAGTTCCTTGCGGAAGCCGGCGACGAAATTCACCGTGTCGTCGATCTGTTCCCCTGTCATGTGGAGGCCGAAGCGCTTGCCCTTCTCCCAGCCCCTGTCGATCGACCAATCGTCGTTGGAATAATCCAGGCCGATCTTCAGCGTGCGAATCTTCAATTCATCGACCAGGCGGCGGCCTTCCTTCGGGTTTGCGGCGTGCAGATAGACGGGCACCGCATCGCGCATCCTGCCACCCAGAAGCTGGTGGATGGGAAGACCCAGTGCCTTGCCCGCCAGGTCCCACAGCGCCACCTCCACGCCCGACACCGCGCCCATGTACGGGCCGCCCCAGCCGTGAATAAAGACGGCCGATGGCGGCCCGCCCATATTGACTTTGTGATAACCCCAGAAGTCCGACAGGATCGACTGAATCTCCAGCGGATCGCGGCCCTTGAGCATCACGTTGAAGTTGTTGTTGATGATGTATTCGGCGCCCATGGTGTCGACCAGTTCACCGGTGCCGTAAAGGCCTTCCTCTGTATAGACGCGCACGAAGCGGCTGTTGAAGCCGTTCCTGAGGCGGATGGCGCGCAACTCGCGGATGCGAAGCTTCGGCGCGCGGCTGGTGCCGGCTGCCCGCGCTTCGGCCAGCAGGCTGGCATAGAAGCCCATCCCCAAGCCGCCGCCCAACCCCAGTGAACCGCCCAAAAAGCTCCGCCGGTCCATGCCGCCCTCCCCTGGTCTTTGCCGTGGACTAAAGCATGGCAGGTGGTGGTACCGCTAACGATTTTCCTTGCACCCGTCCCGCAGCGGGTGATTATTCCGCCAACCAAAAAGGGGGAACGCAATGACGGCCAGGGCGGCGCTTGCGGCAATTGCTTTCGCCATTGCGGCATGCAGCGGCGCGGCCGCGCATGAAAGTTTTTATTCCCGGGAGGAAGTGATCCACGACACGCCCGAATGGAAGGGCGAGCGCTTCCCCGACGGCCGGCCCAAGGTGCCGGATTCGATCCTGGACCGGATGAAAAGCGTGACGCTGGAGGAAGCCTGGGCGGTGCTGCGCGCCAGGGGCTATGAGCACCAGTATGAAAGCGGCTGGGATGCGCTTTATCCCGACAAGATCCTGGTCGGCCGCGCACTGACCTCGACCTGGATTCCCGGTCGGCTCGATCTTCAGAAGGTGATCGAGGCCGATGGCAAGGTGGACGGTCGCAAGGGCGGACCCAACGCCTGGCCGGTGGACATGCTGCAGTCGCGCGATGTCTATGTCTCCAATCATTTCGGGCTGATCAAGGATGGCCCGTCGATCGGCGACAATGTCGCCAACGCGATCTATGCGCGATCACACAATGGCATCGTCTATGATGGCGCGGTGCGCGACATCAACGGACTGAAAGAGCTGCCTGACTTCGTCGCCTTCTATCGCGCCTATGATCCCTCGCACCATTACGGCCGCATCGGCGATGAGGGCAGGCCGCTCAATTCCACCATGGTGGCGATCAACAGCCCGACCCGGATCGGCGGGGCGGCAGTGATGCCGGGCGACGTGGTGCTGGGCCGCGACGGCGGCGTGATCTTCATCCCGCCGCAATTGGCGGAAACCGTGGTGAAGCAGTCCGAACATACGCGGCTGCGTGACCTGTTCGGCCACCAACGCCTGCGCGAGCAGAAATACACCGCCGGCCAGATCGACCGGGAATGGACGCCGGAAATAGAGGCCGACTTCACCCAATGGCTGAAGGACAATGCCGGCAAGGTACCGGTGGACCGTCAGGCGGTGCAGGACTATATCGCCGAGCGCGAGACGGCGAAGAAATAGTCAGCCCTTCATCACCGCTTCGCCCACCAGCTCCGACACCAGCTTGGTGGGATGGGGCTTGACCGCCGCCTGATAGAGCGTGGTCAGTACCACGCAGATCGTGCCGCTGTCCGGATCGCACCAGGATAGCGTACCGGTCGAACCGTTGTGACCGAAGGTGCGCGGGCCGCACATTTTGGCGCCGACGCTGGGCGGCAGGTCGAAGCCCAGGCCGGAGGGCTTTACGCCCGGTGGCGACTGGTTGGTGATCATCAAAGCTTCGGTCTCAGGCTTCAGGATAGTGCCGCGCTTCAGCATGAACTCCAGATAGAAGCGCCCGATGTCGCTGGCCGGACCTAGCGCCCCGCCCCATGGCGCCCCAAGATTGCGCCAGTACAGGCTGTTCCAGTTCCAGTCGTGCCAGCTCTTCTTGCCGGCATCCGTCATCGCCGGCGCGGGCTGGCTGGGCACGGTCTGGCTGTTGGGCCGTCCCATCAGACCGAGAGACGTGAGCGTCATGCCCAGCGGCTTGAACACTTTCTGGTCGATGAATTTGGGAAAAGGCGTGCCGGACAGCTTTTCGGCGATCTGGGACGCGATCAGGATGCCCATGCTGGCATAGGAATAGCTGGTGCCCGGCTTGAACTTCAGGGGCGCCTTGAAGGCACCGTCGCGGAATTGGGCCAGGGTGGCGTGCTTCTCGCGCAGCATCTCGTCATCGGGCAGCATGTCGGGCAGCCCGCCTGTGTGGGTCAGACAGTGGCGCAGCGTGATGTCCTCACGCCCCTCGCCTTTGAACTGCGGAAAGAATTTCGTGACATGGTCGTCCAGGCTGAGTTCACCGGCATCGACCAGCGTCATCACCGCAGCGGCGGTCATCGGCTTGGTAATGGACGCCAGAAGAAAGATCGGCTCGGGTCCCTTTGCGGTACCATAGTTGCGCGCAAACTGATGTGCACCTGCCCTGGTCCGCCGGCGCACCAGAAGCGAGGCACCTTCGACCCGGCCATCGGCCACCCAGGACTTGAGTTCGTCCGCCGCCTTTTGCAGGCCCGGCCCGTTCCAGCCCGGCTTGATCCCGGCGGCCTGGGTGGGCCTGGCGATCATGGCCGCGCCCGTGGCGGCCAGCAGCGTCCTGCGATCCATTTGTATTCCCCCGTCTTTTTCATTATGCGCACCTCTAGCACGCCCATCCAAAAACCGCATCGGTCGATAGCAAGTTTGGGTTGGACGGACGTTGCTGTGCGCGGCTAAAACCCGGCCACGCGCCGTTTCGAGCAGGCGCATCTTGGAGAACCATATGAGCAATCTGAGCCCGCAGGAAACCGCGAAAATTCTGGCCGGGGGCCTGTTGTCCTTTCCGGTTACCCATTTCGACGCGGACCTGAAATTCCAGGAGGGTCCCTATCGCGAACATTGCGAGTGGCTGCTCAGCTTCAGCCGCCTGACCGGCCTGTTCTGCGCCGGCGGCACCGGTGAGGTCTTCTCGCTGACCCCCGATGAAGTTTTCCAGGTGACCAGGGCCGCCGTAGCCGCCGCAAAGGGCCGCACGCCGGTGATCGCCGGCGCCGGTTACGGCACCGCCATCGCCGTCGAGATGGCGAAGAATGCCGAGAAGGCGGGCGCCGACGGCATCCTGCTGCTGCCGACCTATTTGATGACGCCCAGCCAGGAAGGCATGGTCGCCCATATTGATGCGGTGTGCAAAGCCACTTCAATCGCCGTGATCGTCTACAACCGCGACAATGGCATCATCAACGAACAGAGCCTGGCGCGCCTTTGCGAGAACAACCCCAACCTGGTCGGCTTCAAGGACGGGGTGGGCAACATCGAACTGATGATGCGCGTCTATGCGAAAATGGGCGACCGGCTGACCTATATCGGCGGTCTTCCCACCGCCGAAACCTTTGCCCTGCCCTATCTGGAAATGGGCGTGACCACCTATTCATCGGCCATCTTCAACTTCCTGCCGGAATGGGCGCTGGCCTTCTACGACGCCGTGCGCGCCAAGGATCAGTCCAGGATAATCAGGGGCATGCGGGAATTCGTGCTGCCTTATATCGCCATCCGCAACGAGAAAGAGGGCTATGCCGTCTCCATCGTCAAGGCGGGCGTGAAGGCAATCGGCCGCCCTGCCGGTCCGGTGCGCCCGCCGCTGACCGATCTGAACGCGGACCAGTTCGAGCGGCTGAAAGAGCTGATCGACGCGACAAAGCCAGTCTGAGGCGCTATAGGGATGCGCCATGACGGGCGCGTCCTTCTGGTCCCAGTTCGAGCTACGCCAGCTTCGCTGCTTCGTGGCAGCGGCCGAAGAATTGCACTTCGGCCGCGCCGCCCAGCGCATGAACATGACCCAGCCGCCCTTGTCGCGACAGATCCAGCTTCTGGAGCATGTGTTGGGCGTCAAGCTGCTGGACCGCACCAGCCGCGCCGTCAAGCTGACGCCGGCCGGCCGGGTGTTTCTGCTGGAAGCGCGGCGCATCATCCGGCTGACCGAGAGCGCCGCCATGACCACGCGCCGCATCGCCAGCGGCGAGGCGGGCACCATCAATATCGGCTTCACCGCCGCCAGCGGCTACAGCTTCCTGCCTCGGCTGCTGTTGCGGATGGGTTCGGGCGCTCCCAACATCGCGCTGGCGCTGAAGGAGATGGTGTCCACCGATCAGGTGGAAAGCCTTTTGACCGGCCGCATCGATGTGGGATTCCTGCGCCCGCCCATCGACCGCGGAGAATTTTCCACCCTGCGTGTGGCGCGCGAAGGGCTTGTGGCGGCCCTGCCGTCGGGCGATGAGCGCCTCGCCAAGGCATCGCTCAGCCTGGCCGATTTCGACAGAAAGCCGCTGATCATGTATGCGCCGGAAGGCGCACGATATTTCCACGACATGCTGAGCGCCCAGTTCGAGATGGCAGGCGTGAGCCCGCAATTCGTGCAGTCGCTGAGCCAGATCCATTCCATGCTGGCGCTGGTGCGTGCCGCTATCGGCGTGGCCCTGGTGCCGGAAGCGGCCACGTCGCTGCATTTCGACGATGTGCATTTCCGCAGCGTCGAGACCCAGCCTCCCCAGCCGGTGGAGCTTTATGCCGCCTGGCGCAGCGACAATGACAATCCCGCATTGGCCGCCTTCCTGGACCAGCTGCGCCAGGATGAAGATTGATCCAAATCCCGCATTGATCGCTTGAACCTTTGGCTTGGACGGGACAAGGTGACGATGCCTATCTTCCGGGCTTATCTTTCCGGCCGACAAGCCGCGCGTCCCCCTGTTCATGGGCGCACAAGGCGGCGCACCCCAGGGATGACCGTTCATGAGCGATGCCGACACCAAGAACAGCCATGTCCGCTTCTGGATCATCGCGGTGCTGTTCATAATTTCCTCGATCAACTATGCCAGCCGCGCCACCATGTCCTTTGCCGCGGTGCCGCTGGCCAGTGAAATCCATATCTCGACCGTGGAGATGGGCTGGGTTCTGTCGGCCTTCGGCTGGTCCTATGTCGCCGGCCAGATTCCCGGCGGCGCGCTTCTGGACCGCTATGGCTCGCGGCCCGTCTATCTCTGGTCGATTGCGCTGTGGGCGGTCTTCACCGGGGCGCAGGCGTTCGTATCAAGCCTGTCCATCGTTCCCGTCTTTATCAGCCTGTTCGCGCTGCGCCTGGCGCTGGGCGCATCGGAGTCGCCCAGCTTCCCCGCCAATGCGCGCATTGTCGCCAACTGGTTTCCCAATGCCGAGCGCGGCACCGCCAGCGCCATCTTCAACGCCTCGCAATATTTTTCGCTGGTGGCATTCGCGCCGCTGATGGGCTGGCTGGCGCAGAATTACGGCTGGCGCAGCGTATTTCTGGCGATGGGCATCATCGGGCTTGTGGGCGCCGCGATCTTCTGGCTGGTGGTGGATTCCCCGGCGCGCCACAATTGGATCAGCCGGCACGAGTATGACCATATCGAAAAGGGCGGCGCGCTGGTGAATCTTGACCGTCCCGCCGCCGCGCCGCAGGCGATCCGCTGGTCTTCCGTGGGCCAGCTTCTGCAAAACCGCATGCTGCTGGGCATCTATCTGGCGCAGTATTGCATCACCGCGCTGACCTATTTCTATGCGACCTGGTTTCCAATCTATCTCATCAAGGCGCGCGGCATGAGCCTGACCGGCGCCGGATTCGCCTCGGCCGGGCCCGCCATCGCCGGCTTTGTCGGCGGCGTGCTGGGCGGGGTGGCGTCGGATCTGTTGCTGAAAAAGGGCGTGCCCCTGTCGCGGGCACGCAAGACGGTGATCCTGCTGGGATTGGTGATCTCGTGCAGCATCCTGCTGGCCAACTACACCAACTCCCAGTTCTTCATCATGATGTTCATGTCCTTTGCCTTCTTCGGCAAGGGCGTTGCGGCGCTTGGCTGGGCGGTGATGAGCGATGCTGCGCCGCGCGAGGCGACCGGGCTTTCCGGGTCGATCTTCAACCTGTTCGGCAATGCGGCGGGCATCTTCACCCCGATCGGCATCGGCTACATCCTGGCCGCGACCGGCAACAATTGGGACATGGCGCTGGTCTTCGTCTTCGCCCATTCGATCGTGGCCATGATCAGCTATGGCTTCATCACCGGCGAGATCAAGCGCGTCGTGCTGAGGCCTGTCTGAGGTATCCATGAGCAAGGAAGTGCGCGGCGCCCCGCGTGTCACGGACATGAAGGTGATCCCGGTCGCGGGACAGGACAGCATGCTGCTGAACCTGTCGGGGGCGCATGGGCCCTACTTCACCCGCAATCTGGTGATCCTTACCGACAATGCAGGCCAAACCGGCGTGGGCGAGGTGCCGGGGGGCGAAAAGATCGGCCAGACGCTGGAAGACGCGCGCGACCTGGTGGTGGGTGAGACCATCGGCAACTGGAACAAGGTGCTGCTGGAAGTGGGGCGCCGCTTCGCCGACCGCGACGCGGGCGGACGCGGGCTTCAGACCTTCGATCTCAGAACCACGGTGCATGTGCAGGCGGCGCTTGAATGTGCGCTGCTGGATCTTCTGGGCCGGCATCTGGGCGTGCCGGTGGCGGCCCTTCTGGGCGAGGGCCAGCAGCGCGACAGGGTCGATATGCTGGGCTATCTGTTCTTTGTCGGCGACCGCAGGAAGACCACCCTGCCCTATCGCCACGATCAGAACGGTGACGACTGGATTCGCCTGCGGGACGAGGAAGCCCTGACGCCGCAAAGCGTGGTGCGCCTGGCCGAGGCGGCTTACGAACGCTATGGCTTCAACGACTTCAAGCTGAAGGGCGGCGTGCTCGACGGCAGCGAAGAAATCAAGGCGATCGAGGCGCTAGCCCGGCGCTTCCCCGGCGCGCGCATCACACTGGACCCGAACGGCGCCTGGTCGCTGAAGGAAGCCATTGCCCTGTGCAAGGGCCGCGGCGACATCCTGGCCTATGCCGAGGACCCCTGCGGCGCCGAGGACGGCTATTCCGGCCGCGAGATCATGGCCGAATTTCGCCGCGCCACATCGCTTCCCACCGCCACCAACATGATCGCCACCGACTGGCGCCAGATGGTGCATGCCATCGACCTGGGCAGCGTCGACATCCCGCTGGCTGATCCGCATTTCTGGACCATGCGCGGATCGGTGCGCGTCGCCCAGATGTGCGCCGATCGCAACTTGCGTTGGGGCAGCCATTCCAACAACCATTTCGATGTGTCGCTGGCCATGTTCACCCACTGCGCCGCTGCGGCGCCGGGCAATATCACCGCCATCGACACGCACTGGATCTGGCAGGACGGCCAGCGCCTGACGAAGGAACCGCTGAAGATCAAAGGCGGGCGGGTGGAAGTGCCCCCGCAGGGCGGGCTGGGCGTCGAAATCGACATGGCAGAGGTTGAAAAAGCCCACGAAACCTACAAATCCATGGCATTGGGGGCACGCGACGACGCGGCCGCCATGCAGTTCCTGATCCCGGGCTGGAAATTCGATCCCAAGAGGCCCAGCCTGGTCCGCTGAAGATGGTATAGTTGGTCCATGAATATCCGCGAAAAGCCGCCACACGAGGCGCCGCGCCGCATCCAGGTCAGTCCGAAGGACAACGTGGCCATCGTGGTGAACGCGCTGGGCCTGCCCGCCGGTACGGAATTTCCGGACGGCCTAGTTCTGAACCAGTTCGTGCCCCAGGGCCACAAGATGGCGCTGGCCGACGTGGCCGAGGGCGCGCCCATCATCCGCTACGGCGAAGTGATCGGCTATGCCATCGGCAATATAAAACGCGGCGACTGGATCAACGAAAACAATGTGAGGATGGCGGCGCCCCCGCCGCTGGAAGCGCTGGAAATGGCGACGCGCCCGCCGCCGCCCGGCGAAGCGCTAACCGGCTATACCTTTGAAGGCTACCGCAACGCCGACGGCACTGTGGGAACCAAGAACATCTTGGCCATTTCCACCTCTGTGCAATGCGTGGCCGGCACGATGGAATATGCCTTGAAGCGCATCAAGGCCGAGCTGCTGCCCAAATATCCCAACGTAGATGACGTCGTGGTGCTGGCCCATGCCTATGGCTGCGGCGTGGCCATCAACGCGCCGCAGGCGGTGGTGCCGATCCGCACCCTGCAAAGCCTGGCGCGCAATCCCAATTTCGGCGGCGAAGTGCTGGTGGTTGGCCTGGGCTGCGAGAAGCTGGTGCCCGAACGGCTCACCGAGGGTGGGGGTGACACCATGCGGATGCAGGACCATGAAGGCTTCGGCGCCAATATCGCCGTCATCATGGAACGGGTGGAAGCCCGCCTGAAAGTGCTGAACCAAAGGAAGCGCGAGACGGTCCCTGCCAGCGAGCTGGTGGTGGGGATGCAGTGCGGCGGTTCGGACGCCTTTTCGGGCCTGACTGCCAATCCCGCCCTGGGCTATTGCGCGGATCTTCTGGTGCGCGCGGGCGCCACCGTGATGTTCTCGGAAGTGACCGAGGTGCGCGATGCCGTCCATCTTCTTACCCCGCGCGCCGCCACGCCCGAAGTGGCCGAGGCGCTGGTGGCGCAGATGCGCTGGTATGACGAGTACCTGGAACAGGGCGGAGTGGACCGGGGCGCCAACACAACGCCCGGCAACAAGAAGGGCGGCCTGTCCAACATTATCGAAAAGTCGCTGGGCTCGGTCGCCAAGTCGGGCACCAGCGCCATCAACGGCGTCCTGAAGCCCGGCGAAAAGGTGAAAACCAGAGGCCTGATCTTCGCCGCCACGCCGGCGTCGGACTTCGTCTGCGGCACGCTGCAGCTCGCCAGTGGCATGAACCTGCATGTCTTCACCACCGGACGGGGCACACCTTACGGCCTGGCTGCCGTGCCGGTGATCAAGGTGTCCACCCGCAGCGAGTTGGCGAAGCGCTGGGCCGACCTGATCGACCTGGACGCGGGCCCCATTGCCACCGGCGAGAAGACGATCGAGGACGTGGGCTGGGAACTGTTTCACCTGATGCTGGACGTCGCCAGCGGCAGGAAACAGGTCTGGGCTGACAAATGGGGCCTGGCCAACGATCTGACCCTGTTCAATCCGGCGCCGGTGACCTGAACAGCCCCAAGCCTCGTCCCGGGCTTGCCGAACGATGAGGCTGCCTAACGAGCCCTGGCGTCTTCCAGTACCATCGCCGCGCCCCTGGCGCCGATCATGATCGACGGCGTGTTGGTGTTGCCCGAGGTGATGGTCGGCATGATCGAGGCGTCGATTACCCGCAGGCCTTCCAGGCCGTGCACCCGCAGCCTTTCATCCACCACCGCCAGCGGGTCGGACGCCAGCCCCATTTTCGCCGTGCCCACCGGATGGAAGATCGTCGTGCCGATATCGCCGGCCGCATGAATCAGCGCCGCATCGGAATCGCCGATGTCCGGCCCGGGGCGGAATTCCCTTGGCTCGTATTTTTCCAGCGCGCTCTGCGCCATCAGCCGCCGGGTCAGCCGAATGGCCTCGGCCGCGATGCGCCGGTCCTCGTCGGTGGAAAGGTAATTGGGCCGGATCGACGGCTTGGACTGCGGGTCGACTGAGGTGATCCGCACCTCGCCGCGCGAGGAGGGGCGCAGGTTGCACGGGCTGACCGTGACTGCAGGAAAGCGGTGCAGCGGGGTGCCGAAACGGTCCAGCGACAAAGGCTGGATGTGGAACTGGATGTTGGGCCGCTCCTGCGACGGATCGGAGCGGGTGAAGATGCCCAGCTGCGACGCAGCCATGGTCATGGGACCGCGCCGCAAGAGCGCATATTGCAGGCCCATCAGTGGGCGGCCCAGCGGTGCGTAATAGATGGTGTTCAGGGTCCTGACGTTTTTCACATGGAACATGACGCGCAATTGCAGATGATCCTGCAGATTGCGGCCCACCCCCCCCAGCGCGCGAATGACCGGGACTCCCGTCTCGCCTGCCAACGCAGCTGGGCCAATGCCGGACCGCTGCAGGATTTCCACCGAACCGATGGCACCCGCCGACAGGATCACCTCGCCTTTCGCGTGCGCCCTGATCGTCTCGTTGCCGCGGCGAAACTGAACGCCCGTGGCGCGCAGGCCATTGAACAGCACCCTTTCCACCAGAACGCCGGTCTCCAGGCGCAGGTTGGGACGGTTCAGGATGGGATGCAGGAAGCCACGCGCCGCCGACCAGCGCCGCCCGCGCTTCTGGTTGACATGGAAATAGCAGCTTCCCTCATTGTCGCCGGTGTTGAAGTCCGGTGTTTTCGAAATGCCGATCTGTTCGGCAGCGTCGGCGATGGCGTCCAGGATCTTCCAGCGCACGCGCGGCGCCTCGACCCGAAGCTCGCCCTTGCTGCTGTGGTGCTCGTTGTCGCCCAGGAAATGCCGGTCCAGGCTCCTGAAAACGGGCTGCACATCGGCCCAGCCCCAGCCGGTCATGCCCAGTTGCCGCCAATGATCGTAGTCACCCGCCTGCCCACGCATGGCGATCATGGCGTTGATCGAGGATGAACCGCCCAGCGCCTTGCCGCGCGGATAGTTCAGCCTGCGTCCATTCAGGCCCGGATCGGCCTCTGTCTGAAGCATCCAGTCGCTGCGCGGGTTGCCGATCAGGTAGAGATATCCGACGGGAATGTGGAACCAGATCCAGTTATCGGGGCCGCCCGCCTCCAGCAGCAGCACGCGGGTTCGCGGGTCGGCGGTCAGCCGGTTGGCCAGCACGCAGCCGGCCGATCCCGCCCCCACGATGATGTAGTCATAGTCCCCGTCGATCATGAACGTTCTTCTTGCCCGGGCTGTTGGATGGGTGACCAAACTATCGTGATGGGCCCGCGCTGTCAGCCCGGGCGACGGTGCCACCAGAAGGCCGATTGCCGCGTTCACATTCCATGTTTGGCGGCGCCATGACCCCCATCGTCACTTGGCAGGATATCCTGTTGCGCCTGGCCACGGCCCTGATCGTGGGCGGGCTGATCGGCTATGACCGCTCGCTGCGCGGCCGGGTGGCGGGGCTTCGCACCACCGTGCTGATGTGCCTGGCTGCGGCCGCGGCGATGATCGAAGCCAACCTGATGCTGGGCGTAACCGGGCGGGCTTCCGATTCCTTTACCCGCATGGACGTGCTGCGCTTCCCGCTGGTCATCCTGTCGGGCATCGGCTTTATCGGCGCCGGCGCGATTGTGCGGCGCGGCACCCTGGTGACGGGCGTCACCACGGCGGCGACGCTCTGGCTGGTCACGGTGGTGGGGTTGCTGATTGGCGCGGGCTATCTGCTGGTCGGGGGCGTGGTGGCGGTGATCGCCTTCCTGGTCCTGTCGGCGCTGAAAGGGGTCGAGCCCCATATGATCCGTCAGCATCGTGGGCGCCTTATCGTACACCTCACGCCGGCGGGCCCCCGGGACCAGGACCTGCGCCGGCAGAACACCCTGGCCGGTTTCACCATCAGCTCCTGGGCGGCACGGATCGAGACGATCCGGCGCGTGGACTGCCATCTGGAATGGTACAGCCGCCGGGCGCAGGACAGCACGCCGGAACTGGTGGAACAATTGTCGGCGGCGCCGGGCATCCGCTCGGTGGAATGGACGCCGGTCACCGCCAGGCACATGTTCGAATGAGCCCAGGCTCCTGGAACGGCGGCGGCCCAGGGCAGTATCCGAGCGCGAGGAGATGATCGAAAGACCATCCAATCACAAAGAACGGCGAGAACGGCGAAAGCCGTTCCCGCTGGTCTGGCATCGGCGCAAATATTTGCGTGACCGCCGCAACAGCGTGACAAGCCCTGCGTTACGCAAAGGAACTCAAACCTCAGGAGGATTTCATGACGACCCCCAGCGGTCACACGACGGCAATACTTGCGTCCAAGGTCCGGGGAACTCCGGTCTACAACGACCTCGGCGACAAGATCGGTACGGTGGAAGACATCGTTCTGGACAAGCAGTCCAATCAGATCATGTTCGCGGCGCTGGGCTTTGGCGGCGTCCTGGGCATGGGCGAGAAATACTATCCGGTCCCATGGTCGATGCTGGACTATTCCGAGGACGTGGGCGGCTATGTCGTGCCCCTCAACAAGGAAAGCATCGAGAAGGCGCCGGCCTATGAACTCAAGGACCTGACCCGGCATGACGGCAGCCTGGGTTCGATCCGCGAGCGGACCTATTCCTACTACAATATCAGCCGCGACTGGCAGTAAGCGATTGCGGGGGGCCACCATCCGGCGGGATGGTGGCCCCTTCCGTGCGGGGAGAAAGGAGGAGGCGACCATGACACATGCGATGACCACACGGGACCATGAGCTCATCCGCGCCTGGGCGGAAGCGCGGGGCGGCCATCCCGCCAGAACCAGCCAGCCGGGCGGCGGACCGGTGCTGCGGCTGGATTTCCGTGCCGCCGACGAGAATTTGGCAGAAGCGTCATGGGAACCTTTCTTCCGCGTTTTCGACCGGCAGAAGCTGGCCTTCCTCTATCAGGAGCGGACGGATGACGGCCGCATCAGCCGGTACCATCAGTTCATCCGCTCGTGAAGGTTAGTGCTGCGTGACGCCATCGGCCTGTGACGGCGCAGGACGGGCGAAGCTCGTCCAGCGGCCGTCCTGCCTTGTGTCCCCCTGTGGCGCGTCCCACGGCAGAGCTTCCATACCGTTCAGGTCATAAACAATGCGCCCGTCCTTGACGGTCAATTCGGCCACCAGCTTGCGGGCGCCGTCGATACGGGTGTTGACCATGTCTGTGAAGCCGAAGCGACCACTCTGGAGGCGCAGCACCGCCAGATCGGCAATGGCGCCCACGGACAGGTGACCAAGCCCGGCCTGCTTCACCTCTCGCGCGGGGTGGAAGGTCATGCCGGCCACGGCCTCCTGAAGCGAGAGCCCTATTGCCATCATCTTGCTGGCCACATTCAGGATGTTCTTGGTGGCGCTGTTCATGCTGTCGACATGCAAGTCCGTCGAGATCGAATCCGGCTCAAATCCCTGCTTCACCATCGGCACGGCCAACGACCATTTGAAACTGCCCCCGCCTGTGCCGGTGTCGAACCAGATGCCCCGGGCGCGGCCTTCGAGCATCGCCTTTGACGGGCCCAAGGTGACCGGGTCCTGCTCATGGCGCAGGCCCGAATACATGTGGGTATAGATGTCGCCGGGGCGCAGCTTTTTCGTCAACAGGTCATAGAGCGGACGCTGGGGCCGGTCGCCGCCGAAATCCACCATCACCGGAAGGCCGGCATCGGACCCGGCGACCACCGCCTGTTCCACCGGCGTCCATTCCGGCCCGTTGAAATGGGCGGTCTTGATACCAACGACCACGCCCGGAAAGCGCCTGGCCATGGCGGCGGTCCTGCCGCCTTCCATGTCGAACAGGTTCTGTTCGTAGCGGCCGCCGCGCATGCCGGCACCCACGATGTTCAGCATCGCCAGCACGCGGGTCTTGGAGCGGTCGATGATGCGGTCCTTGAAATCCTCGAAATTGCGCCAGCCGGAGCAGCCCGCATCGACCACCGTGGTCACGCCGTTGCGGAAGGTAAAGCCATCGGGCGGTACCGACAGATCGCCGGCATAGGAATTGCGCTCACCTGTGCCGTTATAGACATGCACATGCAGGTCGATCAGGCCGGGTGTGACGTAAAGGCCCTTCACGTCGATAGACTTGATAGCGCCGGATGACGGCAGCCCGGCTTCCACGGCCGCGATGCGCCCATCCTTGATGGCGACGTCCATCACGCCGTCTACGGCATTGCCGGCATCGATGACATGACCGTTCTTCAGCAGCAGGTCGAAGCGCGGCTGGCCTTGCGCGCGGGCGGAGACCGCAATTGCACTTGTGGCTGCACCCAAAAAATATCGCCGGTTCATGCCCGCCGCGCCGTGAAGCTGGCGGGGCCGTATTCGCCCATGTCCACCGTGCCCGCCAGGGAATTGGCGCCGGCATTGCCGGTGAAAGTCCAGGCGATGGTATTGCCGCCCACCGGGGTATGGCTTTTCAGGACCACCTGATCGGCGTGGACGGTGCCGCTGAGATCGCCTTCGTAGATCTCGCCCTTGTGATGGCCTGTAAGCGTGCTGCCGTCCTGACGGATCACGAAGCGCTGCTCGCCCGTACCGCGCTGATACTGCACCGTCACAAGCCAGTCACCCGCCACGGGGGCTGGCGCGCCCGATGGCGCCGTCGGGGTTGCGTGGGAGCCCGGATTTGTCAGAGCCGCGTGGATGGCGTCCGCGACGATGGCCTCTTCGCCTGGGTCCATCATGTAGGGCATGATGGTCAGTGTGCTGGCCATCTCGCCGGGGCGCGAACCGGTGCCGTTTTCCACCAGGATGCGCGGGGTTCCCGCGTCCAGCCGCGCCTCTACCTCGCTGCCGGTGATGCCCAGCCGGTTTGCATCCCAATGGATGCGAAGCCGGGTGGCGCGGTTGGACAGGTCCTGCGGCTGAAGATATTCGAGCTGCACGGTCGGCAGGTCTTTCACCCGACCGGCAATATGATCCAGCCAGCTTCGCCACATGCGCTGCTCGCCGTCATGATCGCGCCTGTGCCATACCTCTACGGCTGCGAGCAGCCCCATGGATTCTTCCTTGGAGCACTTGAGCGCCCGGCCATAGCAGTGATGCGGTGCGGCCTGGTAATACGCCGCCTCGCAAAGGCTCTTGTCGCCGATCAGCATGCCGGACGATTGCGGGCCGCGCAGGCACTTGCCGCCGGAGTAGCCGACCAGCGTCGCCCCTTTGGCGAGATGGATGTTGGGCACCAGCGGCTCTTCCGCCGCGGCATCGACAAAGACGGGCACGCCCTTCTCCTTGCCGATGGCACATATTGCGGCGATGTTGAGCGGACTCTTGGCCTCGCGCGGCGAACTCATGACATAGATCATCGCCGTGCGTGGGCCGATAGCAGAACGCATCTGATCCGGCGTCTCCACCTCCACCAGCTTGGCGCCCACCATGCGGATGCCGACATCGTAGGGATTGCGCGAATGTTTGGGGACGAGGACCTGGTCCTTGCCCTTGATGTAGGGCAGCGCCTGGGCCTTCTCGACATCCGATCCGGCGATGCAGGCGATGGTCGCCAGAACGATCGCCGCTTCGCAGCCATTGGTGACGATGCCCCATTCCGCGCCGTTCAGCGCCGCCAGCCGCGCGCCGATGCCATTCATCATCTCGTCCAAGTCGACGTAATAGTGCGAGGCCTCGAACATCGCCTGTTTGACCTCCGGCAGCGAGCGCGAGCCGGAGATGATGGTGTAGGTGCCGCGCGCATTAATGAGCGGCCGGACCCCGATGCGGGTGAAGCAATTGTCCGCCTCGAGGCCCGTCAGCTTGGGCAGCGCGATGGCGGCCGCCGCCGGCGCGGCCGCCAAGGGCGCCACCGCCAGCGCGCCGCCAGAGGTCTTGAGCAGGTCGCGCCGGCTCCACTTGCCGAACAGTGCCATGCTCACCTCCCTCAGATATAGCCGATGACGTCGATCTCGATCAGCGAATTGCCGGGAATGCCGGCGGCAGGCGCCACGGTGGTGCGCACCGGCGGCACATCGCCCCAGTCATAGCTGTAATAGATCTTGTTCATGGCGTCGTAGTCCTTGAGGTCGTTCAGATAGACATTGACCTTCAGGAGCTTCTGCAGCGAAGAACCCGCTTCTTGCAGATTCTTGGAAATCTCGTCGATCACGCCACGCGTGTGGTCTTCGATGGTGCCGGGCTTGTGATAGCCCACACCCGACAGGAAAATCATGTTGCCATAGGCCACGGCACGCGAATACATCGGCTTCTTCGCCGGGGGCGGATTGGGCGCCGGATAGGGCGAACGCTTTTCCATTTTCGGCTGGGCCTTTGCCTGGCCGGCCACCATTGCCGCACCCGCCGCCGCACCGGCTGCAGCTTTCGCTCCGCCCTTGAGCAGACCGCGCCTGGAACGCTTGCTGTCCATGACTGTCCCCCTGAAATTATTTGTGATGACGCCTAGCGCGCCTTATAGGGGCATCAAACCAGTTTGGCGGCGGCCTGCAAAGCAGAACCGGTTCAGCCGTTCAGGGAAAATTCCACCGGCACAACCGCATCCAGGGTGCGGCTGGGAAAATCCGCGGGCAGCGGCGGCAGCGGCTGGGCGCGCTGGATCAGGGCCAGCGCTTCGGCATCCAGCACCGGGCGACCGGAGCTTTTGGCGATGTCCGCCCACAGCACTCGTCCCCCTGCATCCATCACGAAATGCAGCATCACCACGCCTTGGATGCGCGCCTGGCGGGCCGCGCGCGGATATTGCTTGAAGCGGTTCAGCTGGGCCAGCAGCCGGGCGACGAAATCCTGCCGTGCCTGGTCGTTCTCGGCCTTCGGAGCCGAAGCCGGCGGGGGCGGCACCGGGCTGCCAGCCGCCGGCGGCGCTGCCGCAGTCACCGGCGCGGGCGCGGTGGGCAGCACCACCGGCAGGGGCACGCTGACCACCGTGGGCTGCACCATTTGGGGCGGCAGCGGCAGATCGTCCGCCTTCTGCTTGGGTTTGTCCTGATGAATCACAACCATCATCACCCTGGGCAAGCGGACCGGCGCGACATGGACCATCGCCAGCAAGCCCGTTACCGCCGCCACATGAAACGCCAGCGTCAGGCCAATGCTCACCAGCTTGCCCCGGTCCAGCGGCCCCAGCGCCGGTTTCGGCTTGATGGCATGGGCATGATCGAATGCGCTCAGCGGGACGGGGATGGTCATGCCGGCTCTTCCTCCAGCTCCTTTTCGGGGATTTCCTCCAGCCTGGCGGTCATGGGCACGTGGCGACGGCGCTTCTTCAGCCACATGATCAGGCCGGTAACGATAAACAGGCTTGGCACCAGCCCGGACAGGAACACCAGAAAGCGCCACACCACGCCCAGGCCGGCGCCCTGGTGCAGCGGCCGCATCCAGGCCAGGATACTTCCCGAGTTATCGCGCACCCCAATCACCCTGTCGTGCCAGGGATCGACCAGCACGCTGGCGCGCACCGCGTCATGCACCATGAATCCCACAGTGATGGGCTGGTCTGGCCGCGTCGGCAGGGTGATGCTGTCCGGCTCGGTACCCGGCATTGCAGCCTTGGCCAACGCCAGAGCGCGATCCGGTCCGATGGACGCGCTGGTGCCAGGCGTCACATGCGGCATGGCACGCGGGCCAGGCCCGCCGGGGCCCAGAAGCTGGGGCCAGGCAAGCACCAGGCCGCTATAGCTGACAACCATGAAGATCAGGAAAATCCAGATGCCGGTCGCCGCATGAAGTTCGCGATGAAACCGCAGGCCGGTGGCGGTGGCACGCACGAAAAAGGCATATTTCCATTGACCGCGGCGCGGCCACCACAAGACCAGTCCTGTGGCGCCCAGAAGCAGCATGGCCACGCCCAACCAGCCCACCACGATGCTGCGGCCCTCGCGCCCCAGAAGGAAGTTGCCGTGCAGCTGATGGGCGAAGCGGATGATGGAGGAGCCGATGGCACGGCGCGTTTCCAGCACCTGACCCGACACCGGATCAATGAACACCTGCAGACCAATGGGGGCGCGCCCGCCGCCTTCGGCGCCCCGCCGGCGCGCGCGGCGCCGCTCTTCGCCGGACGTACGGTTCTGCAGGCCCATCGTGCCCATCGGGCTGATCTGGCCCACGCGCACGGAAACGGCCTCGGCCGGCTTTTTGGGGAAGGTGATCTGCAGTTGACCGGCGGTGACGCCTTTGTCCCCGGCAGCCTCGCGCGCAGCATCGGCGACCATCGCCAGCGGCAGAGGCGCGCCCTGGGTGGTGGCGAAAGGCGGCGGATCCAGCAACTTGTTCAGGACATCGTCATAAACCAGAAGGCTGCCGGACAGGCCAAGAACGGCACAGAGGATGCCCAGGATCAGGCCGACCCACATATGGACGGTGAACAGCGTGTGCCGGATATCGGCGAATTTCATTTTCGTCCCCTTACGCATCCGCCCAGCGGCGGACCAGATTGTGATAAAGCCCGGTCAGGGCGACGATCTCGCTTTCGTCCCCGTACCGGCCTCGAAGGCCTTGGATCGCGGTATCGAGCTCGAACAGCATGGCCCGCGCGGCCTCGTCGCCGATCATACTCTGGACCCAGAAGAATGACGACCAGCGGCTGCCGCGTGTTACCTTCGTGACATGATGGCGGCTGGTGGCGGAATAGAGCAGCATGTCGCCGGCGGGCAGCTTCACGCTGTGCGAACCGTAAGTGTCTTCGATCACCAGCTCGCCGCCGTCATACTCGGCCGGATCGGTCAGGAACAGAGTCGCCGAAAGGTCGGTGCGTACCCGGATGGGCATGCCCGACGCGATCGACGGCTTCACAAAGCGGATGGCGTTATCGATGTGCGGGCCGAATTCCATGCCGGTGTCATAACGATTGAACAGCGGCGGAAAGACCCGCAGCGGCAAGGCCGCGGCATTGAACAAGGGATTTCCGCCCAGCGCCCCCAGGATGACGTCGCCCAGCGAGCGGGCAGCGGGCGCATTCTCGGGGACCTGAAGATTGTTCTTGGCTCCCGCCGACTGCGCGCCCGCCGTCACCCTGCCGTCCACCCAGTCGGTGCCTGTCAGTACGCCGCGGATCTCCGCGACCTGCTCCCTGGACAGCAACCGGGGGACATGCACCAGCATGGCTAGAGCGCAGCCTCCAGCGAGACGATAAAGGTGCGGCCCGGTGCGGGCGTGCCGCGATTGCCGAAGGACTGGCTGTAATTCAGCCGGTCGGTGAGGTTGTTGACGTTGAACTGGATGCGATAGGGTTTGAAGTCATAGGCCACCACGGCGTCCAGCTCGACCGTTTCGGGAATGCGCACGACGCGGCCCAGGGGATATCCCGTGGGGCTGGGCGCGGTATAGGCATTGTAGAGGTGGCTCTGATAGACAACACCACCGCCGGCCGACAGGCCTTCCACCAGATCGCCGGCGTCATAGTCGCCCCAAAGCGAGGCGGCATGCTTGGGCACGAAGGTGATCTGCTTGCCCACATTGTAGGGCGTGGTGGCGTCGCTGACGATTACGGGATTGAGATAGGTATAGCCCGCAGTCAGGTTGAAGTGCGGCAGCACCTGGCCGGTCACCGAACCCTCGAAGCCCTGCACCCGCTGCTTCTGGCTGGACTGCAGCAGCACTGCCCCGCTGACCGGATCGGTCTGCAGCGCGTTGGACTTGGTGACGCTGAACAGCGATCCGGTCACACCCAGCGCCCCATCGAACAGGCTGAACTTGGCGCCGACCTCGATGGTCTCGCTCTTGTCGGGTTTCAGCGCCGACTGGTTCGCTGACGTGATCGGGTTGGGCGTGCCCACCACCGAGGTGCCGATCGGCGTCGCACCCTTGCCCCAGGACAGGTAATAGGTCTGGGTCTGATCCGGCTCGAACACCAGGCTGGCGCGCGGCGAGAACAGGAAGGATGGTGCCTTGTAGCTACTGTAGGTTCCGCCAACCGTCAGCGAGCTGTAATTGGCGCGATACTGGTCGATGCGGGCGCCCGCGATCAGCGACCATGCCTCGTCGAACCACAGCCGGTCGGTGGCGAACAGCGCCAGGTCGGTAGCGTCGCCCGTAGACCTGACCACGGTGGTCGCAGTGGCGCTGGTGCCGCCGACATCGGATGCGGTGGGCAAGATCACGTCATAGCCGGGAATGGGCTGATGCGTGGGGTTGTAGAGCGACCAGCCGATATTGGCGCGAGAGGCAGAGTGATTTCCGAGCGGATAGAGCGTGTCGTCGGGACCGGGCGGGAGGGTGTAGGCGAAAATGGTGCGGTCGGCACGCTGGTAGGAGGCGTCGAGCCCCCCGATCAGCGTGTTGCGTAGACCTCCCAGGCGAAAATTTGCGGACGCCAAGGCGGTATCCTGAACGCCCCAGCTATTCTGATTGTAGGGCCCGCCGCCCCCTGTGCGTGCAAGGGTTTGGGTAGAGTCGAAGCTGCCGCCGGGTCCTCCGGGACTGGCGATACCAAACAAGCGCAGGTTGCAGTAATTCGTGTTGATGGTGTTGTCGCACGCGTCCACCGACGAATAGCGGAAGGCGCGGCTGTAAGTTGCTGCGCGCGTGTCATTCTCCAGCGTCAGCCAGTCGCTGGCCACATGCGTCAGCTTCGTGGTGACGAGGTCGGCGCTGTTTTTGTCGTAATCCGCCTTCAGGCCCATATAGTTGCTGCGCGGCACGCCAAACTCGCTGGCAGGCGCGGCATAGGACGCGTTGGGGGGCGTGGCCACAACGATGCCGTAATCGGGGCGTCCCGACGTCTGCTGGTGGATGAAATTCAGGTTGAACACCGTGTCGGTGCCCAGGCCCAAAGAGAGCGATGGCGCCACGCCCCAGCGGGTCGAATGGACCAGGTCGCGATCCACCACGCCGGTATCGGTGTACATCAGGTTCAGGCGCAGCGCTGCGGTATCGGAGAGGACGTGATTGAGATCGGCCGTGGCGCGATAGTGGTCGCCATTGCCCGCCTCGACATGGCCGACCACGCTGTCCTCCAGGAAGGGCGTCTTGGTGATGGTGTTGATGGCGCCGCCGGTGGTGCCGCGGCCGAACATCAGGCCCGACGGACCCTTCAGCACCTGCACTTCCTGATAGTCGAAACTGTCGCGGGTATAGGCGGCAAAGTCGCGCAATCCGTCCAGATAGACGTCGTCCTTGGCGTCGAAGCCGCGTATCTTGAACTGGTCGCCGGCCAGCGTGCCCCCCTCGCCGATAGCGATTGTGATGCCCGGCACGTTGCGCAGCGCATCGCTGAGCGTGGTCGTCGCCTGCTGCTTCATTGTTTCTGCATCAACCACGCTGACCGCCTGGGGCGTGTCCTGCAGGCTGGAGAAGGGCATGGCCGCCACCGGCGGGCTGTAAGTCAGCGCATTCCGCTCGCCGGTCCCTTCCACGGTCACCGGGCCCAATACGACCGAGGAGGATTGCTGCGCATTTGCGGGCGCGCCCATCAGCATGGCGCCCAGAAGGCTGGCGGAGGCGCCGGCAAGCGCCCTGTTTCGTCGATTGGCGATAATGGAAGACATGAATGAACCCCTGGATCAGCATTGGTTTCGATTGAGACCTGGCTGGCATCCGTGGCCGCGCGGGCGGCAGGGGCTGGCTTGGTGCTTTGGGAACGGCGCGTCACTTCGTCAGGATCAGCTTGCCGTTGCTGGTGAGGCGAAGGCGGTATTCGGTGCCGCCATGCAGCAGAATCGCCTCCCTGCCACCGGACAGCAGCGTCTCGACAGCGATCCTCGGCACCAACTGGGCAGGCCGGCGGATGGACTGTCGGGGTGGTCTGGTGGCAGTAGCGTCAGCCGGCATGGCTGAAATCCTTCCCTCATTTCGCGGCCTTCCTAGACCACAGGATCGGCAGATTTGCAAGTGACTTGCAACTGCAATCGCAAATCAGGGAGACACCTATTTTACGCCGAAAAAAGTGTTATTAAGGGGTGTGCCGGAAACCTTGGCGCGGGCCGTGTTACGGGTCCTGGCGTCTGCCGGAAAAGGACGGCTGGGAGCGGCCATCGATCACTACGCGGCGTTCGAACTGGCCGCCCACCAGGCCGCCCGGTTCTATCTTGATGGTGCGGTACTTCAGGGTTGCCGAAAGCTGCCCGCCATTGCGCACACGCAGCGTGTCGCAAATGACGTTGGCCCCGACGGCACCCATGACGGTCAGCGTCCGGCAGAAAATCACTCCATCGACCCGGCCTGTCGGCTCGACGGTGACGTGCTCAGCGAAAACCAGGCCCTGGACCCGGCCATGAATGAAGGCGGTGCCGGCAATCAGCTTGCCCTCGATGCCGGTGGATTCGTCGATGATCGAGAAGCTGGTCTTGCCCTTTTGATACTTGCTGGGCGGAAAATTCTCCCAGTCATAGTCGGCGACTTCGTCTTCGTGCTGCGGCACCATGATGAAGGAATTATCGTACATCGATGCAACCGTCAGGCCGAAACGCCGGATATCGCCGCGAGCCCATCGGTCATTCGCCGCGCTGGAGGGGAACGACTTTCTGCTCTGGCGCAGCGGGCACGATCTTCTGGATCGTCCCTGACAACTCGCCGCCTTCCTCGACTATGATCTTGCCATAGCTGACCGAGCCGCAGATGGCGCCACTGGAACGGACCACCAACTGGGTTTCGGCGACCAGATTTTCGCCGACCGTGCCGCGCACCTCGACGGTCTGCGCGCTGATATGGCCTCCGGCGTGGCCGGTCCTGCCGACCAGCAAGCACTTGGCCTTGAGCGTGCCCTCGAACCTGCCATCGATCGTGACAAGGCCGGGGACCGTCATCTCGCCCTTGATGTCGACCCCGGCGCCGATGACGACCGTGCCTTCGGAGTTTTCATCCCCGAACCTGTCCACCATCGCAAGTACCCAACGGTATGCCGGACCGCTGCCCGGCTATTCTTAACGGAGATTTTAGAGTTCGCCCCGGCACCAATCAAGGTGTTGATGAAACATGGTTAATTGATGCAGGGGAAATGCCCGGAAGTGCCACCGCATCCAAGAGCTTAGCAGTGGAGGCGCTTAGCCCGCCTTGCGCCGACGGCCGGAGGCGCCGGCACCGCCCTTCAGGCTTTTCTTCAACGCCGCCATCAGATCGATGACATTGTCGTCCGCGACGGGCTCGGCGGTGACCAGCCTCTCGCCCCGTTCCTTGCGGCGGATCAGGTCGCGCAGGGCATTCTCGTAACGGTCCGCGAATTTACCCGGCTCGAAGGGGCCTTCCTGCTGCTCGATGATCTTGAGGGCAATGTCAACCATTTGCGGATCGGCCTTGCGGTTTGGGATGTCGGCAAAGGCATCGTTGGGCTGGACCACTTCATCGGCCATGCGCAATGTGTAGCAGAGGATGCCCTTGCCGCGCGGCTCCAGTGCCACCAGCCGTTCGCGTCCATGCATCACCACCCTGCCCAGCGCGAAACGATTGGCCTTCTTCAGCGCCTCGCGGATGACGGTATAGGCCTCCACGCCGCCTTTCTCGTTCGGCAAGAGATAGTAGGGCGTGTTCCAGTAGAGCCGGTCGATGTCATCAGCATTCACAAAGCGCTCTATGTCTATGGTCCTGGTGGTCTCCAGCTTGACCGCGTCCAGCTCGTCCCTGTCCAGGACGACATAGTGGTTCTTTGATATCTCATAGCCCTTGACCAGGTCGGCGCGTTCCACCGGCCCGGTGTCGGGATCGGTCGGGATCATGCGGATGCGGTTGTTGGTTTCCGGATTGAGCAGGTGGAAGGAGATGTTGCCGGACTTGCTGGTGGCACCGAACAACCCCACTGGGCAGGAGACCAGCGACAGGCGAAGATCGCCCTGCCACACCGGACGACTGGACAGGCGCGGCTGGTTGGAATTGGCCGGCTTGTGGTGACCATGACGGGCGGGCGCCCGCCTGGCCGCCTTTTTATGGGGGGCCTTCCTGGTCCGCACCTTTTTCTTCGCACCCATCGGACTTTCCCTGGAAAAACTCGGAACGGAAACGGGATTGTGAACCTATGTTTCCACAAGAGGAAACGGACATGGCCGCACGGAAAAAGACATTCAGAAAACCGGTTCGCCGCAAAACCACAAAATCTGCGAAGGGCGCACTAGCAAAATACCAGTCCATGCGGGACTTCGCCGTCACGGACGAGCCCAGCGGGCGGCGGAAAATCGCACCCGGAAAGCGGCTTCGCTATGTGATCCAGAAGCACGCGGCCACGCGCCTGCATTATGACTTTCGTCTGGAATGGAACGGAGTGTTCCGCTCCTGGGCAGTGACGCGGGGCCCCTCGCTCGATCCGACTGACAAGCGGCTGGCGGTGGAGGTGGAGGACCATCCCCTCGACTATGGCGACTTCGAGGGCACCATCCCCAAGGGCCAGTATGGCGGCGGCACGGTGATGCTGTGGGACCGGGGCCATTGGGAGCCCGAGGGCGATCCCGACCGGATGCTGAAGAAGGGTGACCTGAAATTCGTGCTCGACGGGGAAAAGCTGCATGGCGGCTGGGTGCTGGTGCGGATGAAGAACGACCGCTTCGGCGGCAAGCGTTCCAACTGGCTGCTGATCAAGCATCGCGACAAATATGCGAAGGAGGGTCATGGCGAGACGGTCCTGGAAAAGGATCATTCCGTCGCCTCGGGCCGGGCGATGGAAGCCATCGCCGCCGGCACCGGGAAGAAGCCCAAACCCTTCATGCGCGCCAGTGCCTTCAGAGCCGATGCGGTCTGGCAGTCGAAAAGCGCGGCCGCCGATGCCGACGAAGACCCGGACCCGGCAAGTGCAAAGGCAAAGACGCGTAAAATATCGTCTCTGCCCCGCTTTGTGCCTCCCGAGCTTTGCCGGTTGGTCGAGCGTCCGCCGTCAGGGCCTGGCTGGGTGCATGAGGTCAAGTTCGACGGCTATCGCGTGCAGATGCGGGTGGCGGATGGGAAGGTCGTGCTGTTGACCCGCAAGGGGCTGGACTGGACGGACAAGTTCGGCGCCCTCGCAAAGGCGGGCGCCAGGCTGGGCGATTGCATCATCGACGGCGAGATCTGCGCCTTGGACCATGACGGTGCCACCAATTTCGCCGCGCTGCAGGCAGCGCTGTCGGACGGCAAGACCGACAGACTGGTTTTCTTCGCTTTCGACCTGATGTTCGAAGGTAATGAAGACCTGCGCCCCTTGCCACTCTCGACCCGCAAGGAGCGGTTGCGAAAATTTCTGCCCAAGGGTTCAGCCAATCTGCGTTATGTCGATCATTTTTCCAGCGGCGGCGACGCGGTGCTGGAATCGGCGTGCCGCATGTCGCTGGAGGGCATCGTTTCCAAGCGGCTGGACGCGCCCTATCGCAGCGGACGCGGCAACGACTGGACCAAGGCCAAGTGCCGTGCGGGACATGAGGTGGTCATCGGGGGCTGGTCGACCACGGCGGGCAAATTTCGCTCACTGCTGGTGGGCGTCAACCGCGGCGACCATTTGGCCTATGTCGGACGGGTGGGCACGGGCTATTCCGCCGCGAAGCTGAAGCAGCTGATGCCGCAACTCAAGGAGATGGCAGCGGAAAAAAGCCCCTTTACCGGCGAAGGAGCGCCCCACCGGGAGACCGGCCTCAATTGGGTCAGGCCCCGGCTGGTGGCAGAAATCGAATTTGCCGGCTGGACGGCCGACGGCATGGTGCGGCAGGCTGCGTTCAAGGGCCTGCGCGCCGACAAGCCCGCATCCGAAGTGGTGGCCGAGACGCCGAAAAAGACCAAGCAGCTTGCCCAGCCCAAAGCCCAGGGAAAGACCAGGTCGAAAACCGATCCGAAGCCTAGCCGCGGCTCGTCGGTGGTGGCCAATATTCCCATCACCCATCCCGGCAAGGCGCTGTGGCCCGATGGTGGCGACGGCGAGCCCGTCAGCAAGCTGGAGCTGGCACGCTATTACGAAACCATCGGCGACTGGATGCTGCCGCACATCAAGGGACGGCCCTGTTCCATCGTGCGCGCACCCGACGGCATCGGCGGCGAGCGTTTCTTCCAACGCCACGCCATGGCGGGCCAGTCGAACCTTCTGAGCCAGGTCAAAGTGTCGGGCGACCGCAAGCCCTATCTGCAGATCGACCGCGCCGAGGCGCTGATCGCCGTGGCGCAAGCGGGTGGGCTGGAACTGCATCCCTGGAATTGCGCGCCCGGCAAGCCCGACCAGCCGGGCCGTTTCGTCTTCGACCTGGATCCGGCGCCTGAGGTGGATTTCGACGATGTGGTTGCCGCGGCCCGCGAGCTGAGGGAGCGGCTGGAAGCGCTGGGTCTGATGCCTTTCGCCAAGACCACCGGCGGCAAGGGCATGCATGTGGTCACGCCCTTCTCCGCTGCCGGGATCGACTGGAAGACCGCCAAGGCCGCCGCCCGCAAAATCTGCGAGCAGATGGTGGCCGACAGCCCCGAGCGGTATCTTGTCAACATGTCCAAGAAGCTGCGTGCGGGAAAAATCTTCCTGGACTATCTGCGCAACGACCGCATGGCGACGGCGGTGGCGCCGCTGTCACCGCGGGCGCGCGACGGCGCCACCGTCTCCATGCCGCTGGAATGGACCCAGGTGAAGAAGGGACTCGATCCCCATCGCTTCACCCTGCGCACGGCGCCGGGCCTGATGGCCGGGTCCAGGCCCTGGCGCGACTATGATGATGGCGAAAAGCCGCTCAGGCCGGTGCTGAAGAAGCTCTCCATCTAGACCGGCTTTCTGAAGCGCAGCGTCATGCGGTCGCTTTCGCCGATCGCGTCATACTTGCTGTGGTCGAAATTGGCGTTGGCGGGCTGGCCCTGGGGGGCGCTGCGCCGCGTGGGCGGGAGCGTCCAGACGCCGAAGGGGTGCTCCTTGGTGTCCTTGGGGTTGGCGTTGATTTCCGAACTGGCTTCCAGCGTGAAACCGGCCTCCTTGGCCATGTTCACGATGGTAGAGGTCGCCACATAGCCATCGCGAGCGTCGCCATGTTGTGGGCGCGGATCGGCACGGTGGTCTTCCACCGCCAGGATGCCGCCGGGTTTGAGCACGGCATGGGCGTCGCGCATAAATTTCTCGGCCATGCCCGGTGTCCACAGCCAGTCATGGATGTTGCGCGCGGTCAGCACGAAATCGGCGGAATTGGCCGGACCTATCGGACCGGAGGTGCTGGAAAAAACAGTGTAGTTGACGTTGCCGTACACCGCTTTGTCATTGAACTTTGCGGGCAGCTTCTGGTCGGGGCGGCCCTGGGCGGCGATATAGGTGCCGGCGGTCGCTTTGGCGTAGGGAGCCAGGATTTCGCTCCAATAGCCGCCGCCGGGCGCCACTTCGATCACCCGCATATGGGGTTTGAGGCCCCAAAAGGCCAGGCTGGCAGCGGGATGACGGGC
>Ga0209935_1000881_pt1 | contig 58945 bp, 57 predicted proteins | sample ThiBio_1000_plan_2_FD_183958 | JGI IMG/M metagenome (GOLD analysis project Ga0209935, IMG submission 183958) | Wastewater bioreactor microbial communities from Cape Town, South Africa - Thiocy_cont_1000_plan (SPAdes) | ecosystem: Engineered > Bioreactor > Thiocyanate-remediating >... | reverse complement strand
TAAAATGAACAATCTTATAAAGTTTGATAAGCTTTTTTAAACTAAAATAGGCTTTCTAGATAGGCACTTAGGAAGTACTTGGTATGCTTTTTATAAACCATTACGTATATATAGTAGGAAGTTAGGGATCTATCAATCCCTCTTTGGTAGCTTCTTCCAGCTGCTTTGCGAGCTCGTCATGAAATACTCCTTCGATTAAATCCTCTTTGTCAAAGCATATCAAATCTAATCTTCGAATTTCTTTTCCAACTACGCCTGCTGTTATATGAATATTAATACGTTCCCCTGCAAAAACAGGTATCCCTTTTAATATTGCCCCAGATTCTAAATTTAGTGTGGGAATGGCTTCTTGTAAGATAATCGTTAAAGCTTTGTCAGGCTGAACTTGCTGTGTTTCTCTAAAAATAGCTTTAAAAAATCTATCCATGACAGTGGTCAGACATGCTCTCCCTTTTCTATTATATTTAAAGATAGTTTAAAGCTAGATTTAGCCTGACTCAGTTCGTTGAACAGGGCCCGTTATTATTTTATGCCATGTTTATCAGAATAGTGCTGATCGTGATTACGTGAAAAAAATTGTCGCCACCTATTAAAGCTTTTTACATATACAAAGCTAATTCCACTAAAAACAGGTTTTGAAATACTTGCCGTTCTTTCTGCTCCACCGGGATAAACATCCAACTTTATTCTAAATCTATTGTCGTTAGTAAGTCCATATTCCACAGACCAATCTCCTACTAGATTAGTCACATCTATCTCATTGCCTGCAGCAAAATCAATTTTACTCTTTCTAGCTACAATGAGCCTACCGGACAATAGGCTATAAGAAATTTTTATAGGCAAGCTTGTAGTTTTTTCCTGATTCAATTCTTCTAAATCAATGTCAGTCTCTATCTCTAAGTTTTCATCTAATTGTGCTGCTAGGCTACTAAGTTGTTGGGAGAAGAATTCTCCTGCACTCCTTTGAAACGTAGTATTATCCAGATTAACACCACCAATATAAAAGCTCTTTAAGATAACTAAGCTAAATACTTGGTCTTTTAAATAGTTAGTATCTGTGGCAATTCTTTCTTTAAAAGCATGAACAGCTTCTTCTAAATCAGTATTATTTATAGACGAAGGAAATTTTATGTCATAGTTTATAGTAGGTTCTGAAAGTACACCTGCTAACTCTAACAGAACCCTTACTGGATACTTATTTTTATTTTTTATACTTCCACCCTTTATTTGTCTTAAAAGGGGGGTTAAAGGAATTCGTTGTTCATAGGCAGCTTTTACATGTAATATTCCATCATACGGATTATCAATCCAAGTGATTGTACTACCTTCCAAAATCTTAAATTTCTTGCTAACTAACTCTTTAACAACAACAAAGTTATAGGTTCCTTCTACTATCTCATAATTGCCCGTTACGCTAAGGCTACCTTCTGAGTCTAATTTAATGGTTAAGTTTCCTTTACCATTGCTTTGAATAATATCCCCATTTTTTCCATTGAGCATGATTTCTGCCCAGGCATCTGGTGTTATCTCTAAATTCATGTCTAGACTTAGACCTTTAAGACGAACAGGACGAGAAATTTCTATTTCATTTTGTTTACAGTTTTTAAGATCTACAAAGCGGATATAGTTTTCTTGCTCAACCTTTTTATTATATTTCTTAATAGGAATAACCAGCGAGGAACCTTTTTCGGTAATAGCACTTGCTTTTATGTTGATATTATCTACTGCACCTGAAAAAGTTATGTTTCCAGTTACAATACCTTTTCCATAGAAATACTCATTATCCTCATATTTAGTATTTAGAACTTTTAATTTATTCACATCACCTGCTAGGTCTAATCTAAAATCTTTGAAATAAGTATGGTATACCTTTCCGCGCAAATCTACTTGCCCTTCTTGATCATCTGATAAATGCAATCTTTCAATCTCTATGTTATTTTTAATACAGTTAATTACCCCCTCCCCATTATACAACGCATTCAAATAGGTGAATTTAACTGTCATATTTTCAAGAATTCCTTTACCATCAATCTGCGGCTCTTTTAAAGGGCCCTTGATATAAAAGCGACCAGTAAGTTCACCTTTTAGTTCACTAAAAACTTTAGTTACAAAAGGTTCTAGAACGGCTAACTGTGCCTGGGAGAACTCAGCTACTAAGTCTAAATTTTGTGAATTGCTGGTAGGATTATACAATCCAGTGATATGTATAGTAGGTTGCTCGGCATGCTTGAGTTGGCATGTTACATTGACTAATTGATCACTGTGTCCCCAGACAGCTTTCGTACACAAATTCCCTATCTTTAAGTCTCCTACAGTAATATCATGTATATCTATATTACTACTGATCTTAGGCGCTTTCGTTGTTCCCATTAAAAGTAATGTGCCATGGATGGTACCACCTATTTTCTTACTTATAAAAGATGAGAAGTTATCAAGCTCCAGATTATTGAGACTTATCACAAGTTTTTCATTGGTTAAAGAAGACCACTTCCCTTCTAAGCTGATTTGCTGAGCTTCATGAGATAAAAGTATGTTGTGCAATCTAACATGTGATTTGTGTATAGAAATAGTATTAGCTGGGTGTAGTTCCCATGTCTTGTCAGCTAAACGGATAGCTGTATCATTTAATTTCAAAAGGATCCCTGTATTCTTTAAATTAGCCTCTCCTGCTAATCTAAGCTGTAAATCACTATGTTCATTCCCTACCGTATTTTTAAATGAGATTTGATCATTAATCCAATTTATATCTAATTCAAAGTTCTCTGTAGCAGGATAATCCTTCCACTGTTGTTTGAAAGCTGTCAACTTGCTGGTAGCTGTTATTAAGCTATCTTCTTTGCCTTGCAAGGCTATAAAATTCCATTGGCATTTTTGTAATTGATTATCCCTAAATGCTAGTGAGTCTATTTCAGAAAGGTGAATTTCAAGCTTTACTTGTTGTTGTTGAGAAAACACTCCTTGTAAAGTAGTGTGAGGTGCCACATATACATCTGGAGCTACCAGGTAGAGCAGCGGGTTGATATCTTTGATATTTAAATGATACTTAAATATATAAGGATGGTCCGTATAAGTATAGACAGAAGGTTTTGAAGTTAACAGCCTTTGCTGATAAACATCTAAAAATACCTGTATGTCATGTACCAACGCCGTATACTTGATAGCTCCTTCAGCCTCTATATCTAATAAGTCTGAATGAATACTTAAGGTACTGGCTCCTCCATTTCTACCATTAAGAATATGTATACGTTCTAAGTTCAAGGGCTTATTTTGTATATCCAAACGAGTACGGTCAAAAGTTGCGTCCGTAGTAAAATCATCCCAAGAGGTACCATGCAATTTTACACTTAGTTCACTACTTAAGTTCACAGGCTTATCCGCAAAGCCTAATGAATCAACAGAAATATTACTCAAAAACCCTTTTACAAATAATTTCTTTTGAGGTTCCCTCCAATCTATTTTAGTATCCAGGTGTGTAACTAGGTTAGGGTCCTCGATGCTCACACTACCCTTGAAAAAAGCTTTTGCGAACCTACCATCTGTTCGAATGTTCTCATACTTATATTTCTGGAATCCTACTTTTTGTATATGTGTCTTTAAGTAAAAATTAGCGGTTTCTGAATTGACACCTTCACCATCTATATGGGCACGCATACTTACTTCGTGCAGGTCGTCTATGCCTAATAGTTTGCCAACTTTGAAAGCATCCGTATGAATATCTCCTTTGTATCCAATACGCTGAAAAGTGGTATCAATTATTATCTCCATATTAGTACTGATTTTACCAATATCAGTACTACAATTCCCCTTAACAACAAAATGGTTAGCTGTGCCTGAAACATTACTCTGTACCTTACAAAGTTGAATCCTTTGTAAAACATCATGATGTTTCTGGGCAAAATGTGGCAACACATCTGCCGTGTATAAACAACTTTTATGTAAATCGAAGTCAAAGTGCGTATTATTGAAATTTGTTAAATCTTGCAATCTAGCTCCACCACTCAAATGGCTTTTGTTTTTCCCAAATTCTAGGTAAAAATCTTCTACAGAAAGATCATCCAGCTTACCCACCATTTTACCTCTCATCCTATAAGTTGTGTTATGATCCTTAAAATAAGGTATAAAATGAGCCAGCTCCTGAGAAGCCAACTTTAACTCTTCTAATTGTACTATAATTCCCACCTCACTTGGCATATGGCTTAAGAATTCAATCCCTTGATAAGAAAGCTGAAAATCCCCTTTAAGATGGCTATGACTCGTTCTAATATCCAAATTTTTTAGAAAGGCAGCATAAGGTGTAATCTCAAATTGTGTTTGCAACTGATGGATACCCAAATCTTGTGTTAGGTAGTAGCCTGCAAAATGTTCTAGGTTACCCATCAATGAATCTGTTTCATATCTTAGTTGGGCTAGGTCAACTGTAACCCCTTCTACTTGTATATGATGTGGGTCAAAACCTTTGGATACATGAGGTAAATTTTGATCATCCACTCTTAAAGATAAATCTTTAAAAACAGCTCTTTTTACTAACAAATTCTTTTTATGAGTGGTATTGGTTTGAGAGGTTGACTTATCTATTCCTAAATGGGCTAGTAGGATTTCTAAGTTAAAATATGCCTCCTCTTTATTTTTAACTAGGTCTAGCTGCCCTCGGTTGAGCTCTAAATAATTTATTGTTAACTGTTTTCCCCAAATAAGGGTTAAAGGATTTAGACGCATCTTAAGATGGCTAATATCAGCTACCAACTGGTTATTAGAATCCCTTATTTCAAAATCTGTGAGCACAATCTGATGAAACCACTTGAATGAAAAACAGGTATGTTGCATATTGAAATGTGTTTCAATACTCAACTTTTTCAGTAATTTCCCAAATAGAATATTTTGTACATGAGGAATGCTTAGAAATGTTATAAGTCCCATCAAAATAGCCAATAAAGATAGTCCTAGCCATTTTGAGAAGGTGACTATAAAATTTTTCTTTATCTTCGGATTTTGCTCTCTAATACTCAATGCAACAAAAAAATATAAATATATTAGCTATAGAATCATCTTGCGACGAGACAGCAGCCGCTATCATCTGTAATGGAAAGATAATCAGCAATGTGATTGCAAGTCAATCTATCCATCAACTTTATGGAGGTGTCGTACCTGAGCTAGCCTCTAGAGCCCACCAACAAAAAATTATTCCTGTAGTCAATCAGGCATTAGCAGATGCAAATCTATCTAAAGCCGAATTAGACGCTATCGCTTTTACACAAGGTCCTGGCTTATTAGGAGCACTGTTAGTAGGTGCTTGTTTTGCTAAAGCACTAGCACTTGGTTTAGGAATACCCCTTATAGCTGTACACCATATGCAAGCCCATATACTTGCTAATTTTATAGAAGAGCCTCAACCTAGTTTTCCTTTTCTTTGTCTTACAATCAGCGGAGGACACACCCAACTTATCTTAGTAAATAATTATACCTCTATGCAACTATTAGGCGAAACCCAAGATGATGCTGTAGGCGAAGCTTTTGATAAGATAGCCAAGATCATGGATTTCTCCTACCCTGGTGGACCTCTTATTGATCACTATGCGCAATATGGCAATCCTAAAAAATTTGATTTTCCCACTACCACCATGCCAGGACTCGATTTTTCATTTAGTGGAATTAAGACAGCCTTCCTTTACTTTGTTCGTAAAAATATGCAAAAAAATCCTAAATTTATAATTGAAAATCAAGCAGATATTTGTGCCAGCATACAACACACATTAATACAGATGTTACTAACTAAAGTAAAGGCAGCTATGGCACAAACTGGAGTTAATACACTGGCTTTAGCAGGTGGCGTAGCTGCTAATCAGGGGCTAAGAAAAGCTTTAACTCAACTGGCAGAAAAAGAAAGTTGGCAACTTTTTATTCCTGCAGTAGCCTATTGTACAGATAATGCAGCCATGGTAGCTATGGCAGCACACTATCAATATTTAAATCAGGAGTTTGCTAATCTAAAAACGAATGTATCACCTAGCATAAGTATATAATTTTTATCATGAACTATGGCTCCCAAAAAAAATAAATCGCACGGTTTAGTAATCCGGAATAAACAAGCTAGTTTTGAATATACCTTTTTGGATAAATATATAGCTGGAATTGTACTTACCGGCACTGAAATAAAATCCATCAGAAAATCTCAAGTCAGTTTGCAAGAAGCCTATTGTTATTTTCTACAAGGAGAATTATGGATTAAAAATATGCACATAGCACCTTATGAACAAGGGACTATATATAATCACGAAGAAAAAAGAGAGCGGAAATTACTTCTAACTAGAAAGGAGCTAGATAAACTGATCAAGAATAAAGAAAAAGGCCTCACCATCATACCTATCCAACTATTCATCGATGAAAACAATCGAGCTAAATTACAGATTGCATTGGCTAAAGGTAAAAAGCTATATGATAAGCGACACGATATTAAAGAGCGGGATGCCCAACGAGAACTAGCTCGTCATCAAACGGAAAGGTTTTAAAATAGAGTTCTTTCAAAACCAAGAATTGGGTTCTCTAGGCAAGAAGGAATTTGTGAGAAACCGGAGTTTACTAAGGTAAATAAATAGGAAGAACCAATTACTGATGAACCTAGAGGGCTCAAGACGACGGTTTTGGAAGAACTCTAGTGATCGCTGCTAATTTCTATATTTATTTTCACTAAATTTAGGCTAAGTATATTTTAAGTTAGTTCATAAAAAATCTATCTATGTGGCTCATAGGCATTCGAAGTGGCATCATTACTTTATTAGCATTAATTGCTTATAAGCTTTTGGTACAAACGCTATCTATAAGCAACTCCTTTCTAGGTCACCTTGAACATATCGTATTCGGTTTAGGCATATACTCTGCACATTATTATTATAGATATGCTAATAAGGGAACGATGTCTTATAAACAAGGCATACAAGTAGGTATGATTACCGTACTGTTTACTAGCCTGATAGCCTCCCTATTAACTTATAGTATGTTCCTCAAATATGGCAAACAGTTTATGAGTGCCTTGTTCATGGAATTGAAAAATACAGCTCAGCAACTTGACCCTGGAAACAGCTTGATGCAGGATAATCCAATATTTATAGAATTAATAAATAATCCTAGATTTTTCATATTCATGATGTTTTTATCTATAACTTTAACAGGATTTATCTTTACACTGTTGATTTCATTATTTTCAAGAACAAGAAATTGATAGCAAAATAATTCTCTACAGCAAGAATTTAAGATGAGCAGTTTGTGGGATTTAAAACCTGGTATATATCAGTTAACTTCTATTTAGTTTTCTTTAAAATTTATACATATGCACTATAAGAAAATCAAGTTAAATAAGAAATTACTAAATACTCTTTTGACCTACTTTATTAGGGGAGTTCTTTTAATTGTACCTTTTGCATTAACAGGTTACATTATCTCATTAGCACTAAACTGGATAGATAGCATTATTAAAATAAAAGTTCCTGGGCTAGGCATGGCCATTATATTAGTTGCCATCACACTATTTGGCTACTTAGGAAGTACGTTAATAGTAAGGTCATTGCTCGATGCCATTGAAAAGCTGGTTATAAAAGTACCGCTTATTAATACGATATATACCTCCTTCAAAGAATTAATTGCAGCATTTGTAGGCAACAAAAAGAAATTTGACAAACCAGTGTTAGTAACCATTGATAAAGAGCGAAGTATAAAAAGAATAGGATTTATAACCCAGCAAGAATTAGCCATACTCCATCTTCCAGACAATGTAGCTGTTTACGTACCTAATTCTTATAGCTTCTCGGGTGACCTATATATTGTTCCTAAAAACTTGGTTACGCCATTACCCGACATTTCTAGTGCAGAAACTATGAAATTTATCATTTCTGGGGGGGTTACAGCCATACAAACAGGAAGTGAAGAAAATATAGTAAAAACAGAACACCCACACTTTACTTAAGACAACCATCCGATTTACAGATCTTTACAATTCGCAGATCACAAAACAATGTCTTGAATAAACATTAGATGTTTAGTCCCTTGGTAAAGGTATCAATATTTAAGTGAAAAAGTTGAGGATTTTTTTGCCATTCTTGCTCTATAAATTGCCAAGGGGTTTTGCCTCTTAAAGCCTTGAGCTAATAAGAAGTCATTTAAGTGTCTCTCTAACTCCTGATGGCTGCTATAATAATAAGTTCCTACAGTAGTTTGTTTAATAGTTCTATTCATTCTTTCTACTTGTCCATTAGTCCATGGATGAGCTACTTGTGTTCTCCTATGCTCAATACCGGCTTGGCTACAAATACGATCAAACATATGTTCTAAAGCTAACTCCCCTTCTTTTCTATTTGTAAATTGCACCCCATTATCTGTAAGTATTTTATGTATTTTATAGGGAACAAAAGCTATCAAATCCTCTAGAAAGCCTACAGCTGCAGACTTAGAAGCAAATTCATAGAGCCTAGCATAAGAGAACTTGCTTGTTCTATCTATTGCTACAAACAAATTAAGCCTGCCTTGTGATGTTTGGACTTCGGCTATATCTATATGGAAATAGCCAATAGGATATGCTTTAAACTGCTTTTTAGCTACTTTAATTTTCCCTGAACTTCGCGCTAGCTTAGGACAACCATGACGTTGAAAACAACGATGCAAGTTAGAACGGGATAAATGGGGTATTGTCTCTTGTAAAGAATACAAACAGTCATCTAAAGGTAATTGTGTAAGTTTTCTAAAAGCAATAATAACTTGCTCCTCTTGTTGAGTTAACACCTTAGAACGTCTGATTTTAGGGCCCATAGCTGCATCTTGGCAAGAAGTTCTTTTCTTCCACTTAGCTATTGTTTTACGATTAACTCCATATTGTCTAGCTAGAGTAGCTATACTTTCTTTTGATAACTGAATTTGTCTACGAGTTTTCTCTGTTGTTGTGGCGCATTTATGTAGTAATTGCCCCATAGTTTTTTTATCTGTTTTTTATCCCTAATAATAGCCCTACTAATATAACCATAATTATTCGGAACCAAACAATTAGACTTCTTCCGAAACCAAGAATTTGGTTTCTGGATAGGAAGGAATTTGTGAGAAACCGGAGTTTACTGAGGTAAATAAATAGGAAGAACCAATTACTGACGACCCCAGGGGGCCAAAGACGACGGTTTCGGAAGAAGTCTATTTCTAAAAGCTAAAATAGTTTTCCAAAAACTGGTTATTTTGTGTAAAACTATTTCGAATCATCCTTTATTTTCTTCAACCTGCCATTTTACCCTTACAAGCAGCAATCAGCCCTGACGTACACATTAAAATTTAATGTTTAAATTAAGTTGGCTAATGTACCCTTTTATTAAAATTTTTTTCCTTGTTGATTATTTTTTTCATAAAGTACTTGCATGTCTGCTAGCTACCAACTAATATAAGTGCATCACTTTTAGCCCACATTAAGGTATGAAAAGCAATTACAAATTAAATCAGAGGCTAATAGCCTATATTTTACTTGTTATTTTATTTTTACAAAGCTGTGGTAGTTCTTTTAACCAGCTTGCCCCTAAAGTAGAAACATTCTCCAACCATACTACTATCCAGCGATCGACTCATTCAATAAATATTGATCCATTAAAAGATCAAGAGCTTAGTGCAGAAAGAGGATATCTTGTTACCTTTTATGAAGGTGAAAATGGTATGATACGAGCAGATGTAAGAGCTGACAAAACGCAAAGAGAACCTAATTATAAAAACTTGCCTGTAAGAATAGAAGAAGGTACGGACTTAACTAGCCTCATTAAATTAGATTCCAAAATACAGCAAAGCCGTATTCAATTGAAACTGCCCCAAAGTGTACAGTCAGGATGCGTATCTATCTTTCAAGCAGCACTATTAGGAGGGATGCAAGAAGAGAGTAATCAGCAAGGACAACAAGAGCAAGAACCGAAGAAAGAAGGAGCTAAAATTAGCAAGAAAAAACGTAAAAGTAGAAGGTCACGGCACAAAACCTCTAGAAGGGTACAAGAAGAAGCAGCTAAGGTGAAAGGAGAGAATAAGAAAGGATATGACAGCACACAAGTCAACAATCAACAGGGAGAAAAACAAGAGAAGGAGAAGGAGAAAGGAGATGAAGGCCAATCAGCTGGTAATGATTTACTTAAACGTGCTAGAAAAGGAGAAGCTAAAGCACAATTTAAACTAGGAAAAAAGTTATATAACTTATGGAAAAATAGTGGGGAGGAGTCAGTTTATGCAGAAGCAATAAAATGGTTAAATAAAGCAGTTGAGCAAGGGCATCCAGGGGCTGTTAATTTACTAGAAAAAATAAAAGCAGAAAAAGATAATGACTTTGCTTCTTCTTTTTCCAGTAATTCTAATCCTTGGAGAGAAAGAAATTTTAATACATCATTTCCATCTATTGATCCTGAAAGCATACAGTATATTGAAGAAATAGGTGATAATGGAGGCATGGGTAAGGTTTTTAGCGCCATCTACCAAGGAGATACCGTAGCGGTTAAGAGTCTCTATAGACTTACGAACGAACAAATCGCTGCTTTCAAAAAAGAAGCTATGATTATAGCAAATCTTAAACATCCAAACATCATTAATTTTTTAGGCTTTTTTAAAGCTCCGGAGGTGATTTATCGGCGGCTAGGACCTTTTTCTGAGCAAGATGGATTGATGATGGAGTATGCACCAAACAGTTCATTGTGGAGTTTGTTAAAAAGCCACAAGAAAGATAGTGATTGGGATCCTTCTTGGCAACTGCGTTATCAAATTGCTTTGGATGTGGCTAAAGGGTTAGATTATTTGCATCAATGGGATATCGTTCATTGTGATTTAAAAGGTGAGAATATTTTATTGGATAGTAAATGCAGGGCAAAAATTGCAGATTTTGGTACAGCTGCATTAAAAACTGAAAATTCTACTTATGGAGAATGGACAGGCGGCACCCTTCGCTGGATGGCACCTGAAATATTTCATACCAATAAGAATAGTAAAGCTGGAGATGTGTATAGTTATGGGATGATATTATGGCAATTAGGTAGTCGTAAAGAGCCTTTTGCATCAATTAAGGGATTAGGTCAAATCATGGATCATGTAAAAGCAGGCAATAAGGAAAACATCATCGATTATAAGATTCCCTTAGTAATCAAAAAAATCATACAATTGTGTTGGCGATCTGAGTCGAAACGTCCTGGAATGCAAAAAGTACGTCATCTGCTAGGGAGAGAGGCAAATCTTCCTGATTTAGAATTAGAGCTGGAATTAAAACGAGAATTAGAGAATATTATTAAAAAATGGCCTAAGGGAGCAGAAATTTTAAATGAATTACAAGGTACAGGAAATAAACTATCCCTTGTTAATTATCAGTTAAATAATGAGTATATGACTATCTTAGCCACACATCCTTGTTTTGCTTGGTTCGAAACCCTTAATTTAGAGAATAATAGTATAGGAGATCAAGGAGCTATTGTCTTAGCGCAGAGTTTAACTGATAATCAGGTTCTTAAACTTAACCTAGTTAAAAACAAAATAGGAACTGTAGGGGCTATTGTTCTAGCTCAGGTCTTACTTCAAAGCCAAATACAAGAACTTTTCTTAAATTCTAATAAAATAGGAGATAACGGGATTAAGGCCATAGCAAAGGCCTTAGCTAATAAAAGTCAGGTAAAAGTTCTTGGTTTATATGGAAATGAAATAAGCCATATAGGAGCTAAAGCCTTAGCAGATGTCTTACCTAAAAGCCAAGTAGGTATTCTTGGCTTAGGATATAACAACCTAGGGCTGGCAGGTGTTACTGCGCTAGCAGATTCCTTACCTGAAAGCCAAGTTTATGACCTTGATATACCTATAAATCAAATAGGACTGCAAGGAGCTAGTGTTCTAGCGAGGAGCCTATCTAACAGTAAGAGTCGTGTCCGTACTCTCAACTTATTTGGTAATCAAATAGGAGATCAAGGGGCTAAATACCTAGCGGATATCTTAATCTTATCTACAAGCCAAATACTTATTCTTAACTTGGGGGATAACAAAATAGGAGTTAGAGGAGCTACTGATCTAGCGGAGGCCTTACCTCAAAGCAAGTTGATTAGACTTTTATTACACAAAAATCCTAATATAGGCGATAGAGGAGTACAAGTGGTGGGTAATATTTTGTCCAGGACTCAGATCAAACATATAGACTTAAGCAACAATCAAACAAGCCATAACATCCAACAGTTATTAAAAAAACAAAATCCGCAAGTTGACTTTTGTTTTTAAGTGTTGTATCCATTCCCTTAGTGAGATGATTGTAGTTTTTCATTAGCAATAGTCTCTAGCTTGTTAGTATCTAATGGGAATTTTAACCTATTATTTAGACTATTGCACTTCTTTCTAGAATCCAGGGGCAACTATTTAAGGTTTCAGAAGAAGTCTATTTAGCCTTCATTGTCTTCAAGAATAAAAATATCTTATTTTTAATTCGAAATTTTGTTTTTAATAAAACATATTTCAAATTAGTATTTTCCTGTAAAAAGGACGATTTTATAAAAATTTCGACAACTTTAAGCTAATCAGTTTTTAGTTATTAAGCTAACCTATTTATTTCTTCATTAAAATTCCCTATGTTATGAGACAAAGCGGACTATAGAAGTATATCTGCTTGCATTATTAATAAGCATAACTATAATTAACAATATTTAAATAAATACTTTTAAAAAATTCTCACTAACAAACCAACCCATGCAGACAAAAAAAATACTTCAAGTAATTATACTTTTCAGCTTTCTTTTTCACCTCTTAAGCTGTGATAATAAAGAAAATCTTTTACCGACAAATGTTTCGCCAGAAGAAAATATTAAAAATGGTTTAATTGATTATACAAACTCCATTACTTATAGCAACCAACAATTATATTTATTAGGGATTGCAGAAGAAATGAAACTTTTTACAGAGCCTGAAGAAATTACCTCTCTACCTAGCTTTATCAATAACGTAAATGAAGATAAAAAAGAGAGTTGGACTTTAAGTTTGAAAGAAGCAGATAAAGGTGATAACGAATTAGCATGTTCCCTATATGCTGGCACTTTGAGAGTCGTTGAAGGTGAAATTAGTTCTAATAATTATTTAAAGCTTTTATTACTAGAAAGATATAAATTTTTAGATGCTAGGAACAAACTGGTAGCAGACTATTTATTAGATATTAACGGCAATGTACCCTATGTGGTTCCCACTAACAAAACGCTAGCTAAATGGCTAGACAATGATTCAGAAAAAGAAACAAAAAAATATAACGAGTACATACGATTGTCGATGGTAAGAAGGTATGAAATGCTTAATCAATTAATACGAGCAAGTTTTGAAACATACGATATAAAATTTGACCCAGAGACGAAACAGCTCTTACAAGCCTCTAAACAACTCCATCATATATTAGAAAATACAGAGCAGGATCTAGGTCACCCAGACGAAGCATGTGGTTATTATGCGATATTGCAATATTTTTTTCCTCATTTTTCTTTAAAAAGATCAGAATTCCCAGAATTATTTCGAATTTATGAAGAAATAATAAGAGAATTCAAAGAAACAGAGAAAGACACAGATAAGAAATTATTACTGAAAAATTTTACCCTACGTATACATCAAACTATGCAACAGGCAAACATATCTCTGTCACCCTTATCACGCGAAATATTAAAACTTAAACAAGAAATAGATTTAGATATTTTCAAAGTTAAGTTGGCTCCACAAAAAAATTTCCTGAAATATGAAATACCTTGTGAAAGGGTTAGTTGGCCTTATCCACTTCCTAATCCAGCTTTCTTAAACAGGAAATCAGATATTAAAGAAGTAAATGAAATAGAACTACTATCAGAAAAATTACCAGAACCTAAAAAAGGAAAAAAAAAGAAAAGAAGCTCTAAACATAACCAAATGGCCAACTTAAAAAAAGATTAGGCTACTTTCTGACAAGCAATTGGGTTTACAATTGTAACTGTGAGAGATAAAGTAAAATACAAAACTTTTCTCTATAAGGTCTGACAAAGCTAATTCTAAACTGTTTAACATGTTAAGCAAGCTTATATTGAGCACTTTCTAGCTAGTTAACCCTTAGACTTTTTGCATAACCTACGCCTTTAGCCCCCTGAGTTCGTCAGAAATTGGTTCTTCATATTTATTTACCACAAGTAAACTCCGGTTTCTCACAAATTCCTTTCTACCCAGAGAACAAAATTCTTGGTTATGCAAGAAGTCTCTTAATTAAATTTCTTATGCCTTCAAAAATAAATAAAAGGAATTAACTCAAAAGACCAGATTAGCGCCATACTGATTTATAATTTTATACTTAATATCTTCAAAAAGTATCTTGAACTACATAACTTTTATCCAACTTGCTTGCTTTTATTAAGTATTACATCTAGATTTGCGTCTATGCCAGAAAGTCTGGTTTTTGTAGGGCCTGGGGATTAATAATAAGTATAATTCTAAAATATCACAAGGCTAAAATAATTAGCTATTCTTGTTAGCTACTTATCTAATAAGATTATTTTCAGGCGTCTATAAAGGTTATGTTGACTGGTAGTAAGTGGAAGTAAACAGGTTATTTACCTTAAATCAGTACAATCAAACAGCTAATCAATCCTCTAAAATACTACTAGATTTATCAAAACATATTACATTATGCATATATCAAAACTATCCCAATTAGTCATATGTTGCATTTTATTGTGTTTGCTAAACTGTGTTAATCAAGAAGATATTTTATTAAAAGATCAATCTACGGAAACCTATACAGAGGAAGGAAGCATTGACTATTCAAACTTAACCTCTAGCCACAATACCGAATATATATACCTATTAGAGATTGTACAAACTATAAAAGCGTATATACAAAGTACTACGCCACTTCCTAGTTATCATGAAACTAGTGTTAAAGATGAGATTAACATGGATCCTGACGAGAAAAAAAGGCGAATAATCTTACATACATTTGCAGATAAACTGTATAAAAAAACTTTAGATTTACTAAATGGAAAAAAAACCATTAATGATTTCTTATACACCTTACTCTCTCTCCGCTTTGAATACTTGATGGCAAGAAATAAGATTGTAACCAATCTATTGGAGGGAAAAAGTATGCAAGAACAAGAGATATTGCCAATTAGCCCACTTCCTACCGATAAATTACTTTTTGATTGGCTAGTAAAAGATACAGACCTTATAGGAAACCGCGAATGGTGTGAGCGCTTGAGAATTCTTGAGGTAGATAGATACCAGTTATTAAACTTATTAATCAAGGAAACTTTTTTAAGATGTACTTTGAATGAGTTAAAAGCAGAAACTATTCATTTACTACGAGCTTCTGTACAACTTCACCCTCTTCTATTGTCCAGTATATCTCATGAGTCAGGCTATCCTGATGAAGCATGTAGTACTTATTACACATTACTAAGCGAGTTACTTATACCATCTACGTCAGATATTAAGTTCCCAAATTTATCTAAACTAAGAAGCTCAGCACTAAAAATTATTGCTAAGGGTGATATCAATCTATCACAGAATAGGAAGCTGTATTTAAATATGTTATATGAAGACATCAAAGAAAGAGAATTAAATAAGGATATACAGGCAGAACTTTCTAAAATTAGCAAAAATGTAGACGTAGATATTTATACTAAACATTTTATAAAGTTTTTAGAATTTAAGGGGCTAGGTGTACCTAAAGGTCAGGGTATATTTACTTATATTTATGAAGATGAAAATGAAGAAAATTACAAAAATCTTCCCAATCCAGATTTTTTGAGTATTTCTATATCAACTGAAACAGAAAATAATTCTGGTAAAAAACCCTCCTCTAAAAAAAAGAAAAGACCCAAACAAAAAAATAGAAAAACAAAATATAATAAAAAGGATCAAGACCTAGCTATTCTTAAAGGAGCTAACATAGGGGTTGCGGCAGTTAAACCTGGATTAACTATCCATTCATCCGAAGAGAAAAGGTTGCCTCAACAAGATACAGAACCAACGTTCCAACTAGATATAGGTAAAGAAGGAAGACAAGCTGAATCAATAGCATCTACTACAACGAGCCAAGAAAAAAAAGAATCTATAGATAAACCAGCAGCAGATATAGAAGCGGTAGAAAGGACTTGTATAGAACAGATACTCAGAGAAAAAGTTTATAAAGAAACAGAGGAAGAAGCGAAACAAGAAGAGAAACAGGAGGAAAATGAGATAAAAGAAGAACAAGAAGACAATGTTAATGCTAAATGGATAGCTGAACAGAGAAGCCGGTCACAATCTAAAAAACAGAATCAAAAAATATGGAAAAGAGAAAGAACCCATGTTGGTCAGCAAGACAGCAAAGACATCGTTTCTGTTCAAGCGGATAGCACCTCATTATCTTTTCTAAATGCAATGAATTCCCGTATTATAAGGTTATATAATAACCAACACCTCTTTATACATACTTATCCAGTAAAGAGACTAAATAGTAGTGATCAGAAGCTAGTTAATGAACTATTCGACCACCAACAAAATCATACTTACACGTTTAAAAAATTTAAAAAAGTATGGGAAATTGGAGGTGGTACAGTATCCAAAGATGCGAAAGGAGCTCACCATGACATATTTGCCCCTCAAGAGGAGCCTCTATGTGGTTTGTCCCGTAACCATCAAGGTAAAGGTTACCCTCCACACTATGTAAAATATTTACAAGCACTTGCGCGATACATTGGCTTCAGACCTAGCTGGGAAATGGAGGATACTAAAGGTTAGCGAATCTCGACAACTTATACCTAACGTAACTAATATTAGAGATAAGAAAACATAAATTATATATACCAAAAGGTAGTGCCCCAAAATGACTTAAAATATAAGAGTTCTTCGCATGCAGCAAAGTTTACTTTATCCAAAAAATTAACTTTTTCTTGAGCTAATCCATATATTTTGATAAATAATACCCACCACTCCTCCTATAATTACAATCAAGAGATGGGCAGCATGTATAACTGTAGCATATAACAAGGCATTGCTTGGAGCAATGCCATACCCTACCAATGCGCTGCTTACTAATAGATGATAAGCGCCAATCGCTCCTTGTATGGGAACAGCAAAACTTAGGCTACTCATCGTTAACACAGCTAATCCAACGCTCCAATTTAAATGGGAAGTTGCAGGTATTGCAAAAACTCCTACATAATCACTTAGATAATATAATCCCCATTTGATTAGGGTAGTATAAACTATCTGCTTTTTCACTTGCGAAGCTCGGATAGCATAGAATCCTTCTTTAAGGCTAATCATAAAAGTCCTAAATTTTTTTAGCCACTTATTCTGGTTAGCACGAATATGATTACAATAAGCAACTATCATAACTATCGCCAATAAAATAATTAATCCGATAAGGCCATAAAAAACAAATTTTTGGCTTGTTTGTGAGGAAAATATTATCTCGAATGTAGACTTTATTTCCGGATAAGTAAAAAGCAACGTAAGTGCAACAACAACTAAAAGGCCTAATAAATCTATCACACGTTCTATGCCTACTGTTCCTAATAAAAAACCTACAGGGATGTTTGTAGTACGGCTTAATACACTACAACGTGCTATTTCACCTAACCGTGGTATAAAAAGATTACTCATATAGCCAATCATCAATGCTACAAAACTTTTAACCAAAGTAACCTTAAAACCAAGCGGTTGCAATAAAAGACTCCAACGATAAGCCCTTATTAGATGACTGGCTAACCCTAATAACACAGATCCTATCAGCCAAGTAAACTTAAGCTGTTTTACTTGACCAAGGAATTCGTTAATGGATAGATCTTTATAGGTGTACTTCAGTAATAAAACTACGATACCTAAAGAAAGTACATATGAAATAATTTTCTTGGCTATCTTCAAAATGTTATTTATTTAGCTTGATTAATTGGTGTATATATCCATGAAGGTACCTCCTCGTTCATAATCATTATACTGACCTTGATAATACCTTATGTCCAAATTTACATCAATGCTAGGAAAACTTACATGATATAACCGAATGATCCTGTAAGTAGACTAGCCATTGCTAGTTGCTATATCCTATATCAATCATTTTTAACATCGTTTTAGTTCAGTGAGTAAACAATCTCATTGAGCATCTCATATATTTTTGTATATTTGTGTCCGGTAGTACGATAAGTCGTTCCCTATAATCTAAATCTATTCTAACATAATTCAGACTCCTTCCAAGCATGTCTAGTTTACGAGTACTTTATGTGGCCAGTGAAATAGCACCTTTTCTTAATACGTCTAGCGTAGCAACGTTTGTTGGTAAGCTAGCACCGGCTATACAAGAAAAAAATGTCGATATACGTATATTGGTACCCAGATTTGGAGTAATTAATGAAAGAAAAAATAAGCTCCACGAGGTAGTAAGACTATCTGGAATTAGTATCAAAATAGGTAATGAAATCCAAAATTTGTCTGTTAAAGTAACGGCTATACCTGGTACCAGAATCCAAGTATACTTCATTGATAATGAAACCTATTTTCATAGAAAATTTGTATTTAAAGATAAAGAGGGAAACTTTTTTGAAGATAACGATGAACGACTCATATTTATCTGCAAAGGCGTATTAGAAACGGTAAAAAATTTAAATTGGATACCTGATGTGGTACATTGCCACGACTGGATTACTAGTTTAATTCCTTTTTATTTAAAAACAACTTTTAAGCAAGATCCCCTTTTCCAACGTACCAAAGTGATTTTTAATATATATAATACCACTTTCCCTGGCCAATTTAATGCAGATTTTGCGGAAAAAGCAAAAATATTTGGAATGCAAGAATCTGAACTAGCCCCACTAGCCGCTGTGGATTTTGAAAAGCTGATGCAAATAGGGGCAAAATATGCAGATTTTGTTGTGCAATCTGAACCTATGGATAATGCTTCCCTACCTACTTTATTTGCTGAAAAGGATATCCCTTATCTTCCTAATGATGAAGCAGGCATAGAAGCATACCATGAGATTTATAAAAAATTAATCAATCCGCTAAAAGGATAAATGTTATCTTAAACGATTACATGCCAGTTTCATCAAGCCTAACGGCCAAGCATTTTAGTATAAATCCTATTTAAGCATCTTATACGCCCTTGTAGTAAAAATCTTCCGAACCCAAGAATTTTGTTTTCTGGGTAGGAGGGAATTTGTCAGAAACTGGAGTTGTGGTGGCGGGAGTTGCTCCCACCACTCAATTAGACTGTCAGGAGTTTCCTCCTGACAGCACATGAGGATTGAGGTGTCAGGGCTGGGGCCCTGAGACACACTTACTAACGAATTCAGGGGGCTAAAGGCGACGGTTTCGGAAGATTTCTAGTGAATAGCGCTTTCTATCACAAGTCCTTGCCTGTCTACAACCCTCGTAACCTTATCATAAATAGATATGCTAGTAGTTAATTCTTTTCGAATTGTTAGCTGCGAAGATTGATATACAAACAAGTTTTCTTGTGGTTTGAGCAATCCATCTTTTTGAACTATATAAAATTTTTGGTGTTCAAGATTTAACATAGCTTGAGACATGTGATCTATAACAAAAGTATCAAGACTAATAAATTTTACATGCCTTAGATCCAAATCTTCTTTTAATACAAAATCTTCTACTTCAAGTTGAGCAAAATTAAATTTCTTAAACTTATAAGTAGCTATTTTATCCCATTCTATAAACAAAATTTCATCTTGATTTAAAGCATAATCATATAAGTTATCAGATATTAGTAAGCTGCTTACGCTCCCTAGCTGATAATCATATAGTTGGTTGTGTACAGCATATATGACATGGTTATTATACCACCATATAGGGCTACTAACGGCATCACCACATTGCCCTAAACAAGGAAGCTGATGGGATATCTCATATTTTTTATGATCCACTAAGTCGATGACTTGCAAAAACACCTGGCCTGCCCTATTATCTTTCAATAAAAGTGCCAACTGCATTTTCGATCTGCTGATAGAAAATTTTAAGAATTCTAATTCTGGGTCAAACGTAACTAGATCATTTACAATTGCTTTTTGATAAATATCGTAGCATACTATTTTTCCATGAGCAGGTCTAGCAACTATAGAATCACTAAGAAATAAGCTATTAGGATCCTCTAATGTAATATCATCAGCGATCGTAGCAATTTCATTTTTTTCTATATTCAGGATATACAGGGTACCCTCATTAAAATCATCTCTTTTAGATTTATGTGGTGCTTTATATAAAATCCATTTTTCGTTTGGGCTTACATCTTCCAAATCTCCCCACACCCTAATGGCAGGAATGTTGTTTGCGAAACCAACAAACAAGATGAGTAGACCAATTATGTTAATAAATTTTTTCATTAACGGTTTATAGAAAAGTGAATGTGATTTTTATGACCCTGATGTAATCCATTACTCTGATAAGTTTTTCTTTTTTTATGTCTAAAATAAGGACCAAAATTTTCTCTAATATATGGAGTCTCGTCCAAAGCATTTTGCAAAGCTATTACCAATGGATTGTTAGCCCCTAGATCAAATATATTGTTACCATTAATTCTAGAAATATCAATAGCTCTTGCCCCATTCTCTTTGCGATGGTTACTGTTTGTATATTGTTTTCCTTCATGTCCATTGGTAGTAGCAGAGATATGTATACTTTCTATTTTAACTGTTTCACTAGCTATATTAAGAGCCTGTATGAGGGTTGGTATCAAGCGCTGGTCTACCAATCTATCTGCAGAAATAATCAGGTTCTCTGGTTGTTTAAGTGAACTGCCAAAAGTAACCTTTACAGTACTTCCTGTAGACAATTGAATTAATTGGGGTATGTGCATGCTGCTTGGTAAATCATATTCATCTAAGTATACCTCTACCTCATTCATGTGTTCATTTGGCAGTTGTTCATATAGTGAAGGATAGCTGTTGGTCTTATTATCTCCGAACAACTGTCGTGAAGAGTTAGCAGTTAAATTAGGTAACATCGTAGAAACCCTTACTTCTTCTTGCTTCTCTATAAGGAGAAAAGGATCTGTAGTTTTTGATAAAAGTTCTCCATGATCAGGCAAATCTTTGCTAGTAACCTTTATTTCTATTATTTCTAAAATTTTAGTCAGGTCAAAACTAGCTGGTTGATCTATTTGTGTATCTTTTATTTTATCAATTTCTATCAACAATGGATATATATTTCTTAACTTAATTTTTAAAGTTACTAAATAACTTTCTGGGTAATTAAAGGGATGATAAGTAGATGAATTATTTCTTGATTCAATTTGGTTAATTACCTCAGTGAGTAACTGATTATAAGTAAGTGCATATTTTTCTAACTTCACTTGTCTATTCAAATACTTATAAATGAGTTGTTCTAATTTAGTCTTTATTTTGTCTGGATCTGGGTCAATAGAGGATACAACTAGATTTACTCTAATTCCTGCAAGTAGACTACTTATCTCTAGCAACATAGCTTCCCAGTTTTTCAATTTATAGAATTCTATTTGGTTGCTACGACCTGTGAGGTAATAACCTATTATCAGATTAGCTAGCGTCTTATTCACATCTACCCTAAGTCCATTATCTTGCATTTCCACCATACTTATATATACATAAGGAGCAGATTTATCTGGGGTATCTGTAGTAGGGGAAAATACATATATATGTCTTTCCTGCCATTCTGGACCACTACTAAGCAAGTTATCAATACTAACTCCAAGATCTCCATAAACAGGTAATACTAAAATTCTGCGTCCTACGGCTAAGTGCTGAGTCACATAAGCTATCCATTCTCCTTGTTGATACATAAAGATCACTTCATACCCATCATGTGCAACAAAGGTTGGAAGCTTTCCTCTTATTGCTTCATCTATCATAGCTACTTCGCTAATGGGTAGATTACTTTCAACTGGTTGTCTATTTTTATGCTTGATCTCATTGGTTTTAGTAGCAGCAGAAGCGTCTTTAGTAATCACATTCTTAGAAGCAACGAGAGGCTTTTGGTTATAATTCACAGAGATAGCTTTGTCTTTTTGCTCTTTAAAAAGCGCTTTAGCATTTCTTGATGAAGTATTTGTTAAATTTTTTGTTTGCGTACCCTTTTGTAGATTAAAGTTTGCCGAAATCCTATTAGCACTATTTAAATTTTGTGAATTAAACTTGGCTGCATGAACATACTCTTGCATACTTTTCTGAATACCTGATTTCAATTCCATTGAGTTAGAAGCATTTACTCCTTTAAACCCTATACAGGGAAGTAGAAGATAGCTAACTAATACCCTAGAAACAGCAAATCGATTGCTATAACTATACATGGTTGAACTTATTGATAACAGTTAAAATGTTAGGATTTAGGACTTGGGAACTAGAATTTCCTTATTAGACTTCTTGCATAATCTTCGTCTTTAGCCCTCTGAGTTCGTCAGTAATTTGCTCAAAATCCTCATTTACCCCAGTAAACTCCGGCTTCTCACAAATTTCTTCCTGCTCAGAGAAATAAATTCTTGATTCTGCAAGAAGTCTATTTATAATTTAAGGATATTAAAAGATAATTACAACATTATTGAATTCGATTTCTAGCAGAAATAATTGATGTAACAAGGGAAGTTTGGATTCCTCCGCCTAGAGGTGGTACCAATGGCATTCGGTTAAGAATTTACTCCTGTTAAATTACGATAGGTTGACCATTTAATCCTCCAGTTCTTTAACTTATAGACCTTAATATATTACACCATCCCCATCCCCTCTTAACCGAATGCCATTGGTAAGCAGAGATGCCCGCGGATAAACCTTCGGCTAAGCCTTAACGTACTCTATACTCCGTTTCGTGAGGTAGCCCCAAGAAGAACAGAAAGGAAAAGGACGAGCAAATTACGGACAGGCGTTACTGAATGAATTATCCAAACGGCTCACAAAAGAGTTTGGGCAAGGTTTTGATGCAAGTAATCTTCGGAATATCAGGCAGTTTTATATTACTTTTCCAATTCGTGACGCACTGCGTCGCGAATTATCGTGGACGCATTACCGCCTGTTAATGAGAGTAGAAAAGGACTATGCAGGGGTCGTGAGAGAATTCGGAATATAAAGCACGCTAAGGTTGTGGAGTGATTCGTAATGGCCTAAATTTCCCCTTCCCAATTGTTCTGTTCTCTGACCAAAGATAATCTCCAGTTAAATTGATATGTTCCCAACCAAGAGGTGATATATGTTTTAATAAGTCATCATCAACGATCTAGCCATGATCTTTTAGAAATTGAATGGCTTGTTCCAAATAAACTGTATTCCATAGAATGATTGCTGCTACCACCAGGTTAAGACCAGAAGCACGGTATTGTTGGCTCTCAAAGCTGCGTTCACGTATTTCACCAAGTCGATTAAAAAATACAGCTCTTGCTAAGGCATTTCTAGCTTCTCCTTTATTAAGTCCAGCATTAACGCGACGACGTAATTCGATATTTTGCAGCCAATCTAGTGTAAAGAGACTACGTTCAATCCGTCCAAGCTCTCTTAAAGCTAGAGCTAACCCATTTTGACGAGGATAACTACCTAATTTGCGTAATATTAACGAGGCAGTTACAGTACCTTGCTTAATGGATGTAACCGGAGCCACGTCAGAAAAGGGAAATTAAAGCACGTTAAGGAATGTCAGGATGGATTATACTTCAAGCTTACATGTACTGCTTTAAGACAAATCTGACTTTGCATATTACCTAATTATATCTTATTTTATAGTAATATTCTCTCCTTCATAGCAATATCATGCAGATAAAACCAGATTTTAAAAAGTGGTTTATAGATCATATAACTCATGTAGGAGTTATACTTATTCTTCTATTAGCCCTACCCTTTGAGAGTTGTTTTGAGAACAGTAGCTTGCCTTTCAGTAAGTCGTCGGCGGTAGGACCCTCTACTAAACACGTAGATAAGTTACCCACTATAGCAAGAGAAGAATCTGGGGATAACGTTGAAAAAGATACCCTTGTAGCAAGTCCTACCAAAGAGCCACTATCAGCAATAGGCCATAGAAGTCCATCTATTGAGAACATACCTACTACCTCTGTAGTTACTAAGCCTGATGACATATCAAATAAAAAAGATAGTAATAGAGAGAAAAAGGAGCCTTCTAGAATACTAACTAAAAGAGATATAGAATCTCGGCAAAGCCTTTCTAGGGAGGAGCATGAAAAAAAGATACAGAAACAATTAGAAGAAAGAATTTTCAGGACAAGAGAAGGAGGGTATACTATTAGTTTATATAAGGGAAGAGAGACATGGAGAGCAAGAGTTACAAATTATACAGGTAAAGAGATGGATTTACTTGCTTTTTTAGGAGAAGAGGATATAAGTCGCTTAGTAAGTGTTATACCTGCTACAACAAGTTCTCTACAGGTTGTATTACCTACTAATAATAAAGAAGGGTATGTTTACATGGGGGGACTAGTTGGAGGAGGTAAAGATAAAAAAGATAAGAAAGCTAAAAGAGAAAAGGATCTTAAAGAAGAAAGTAAATCAAAAGGAGATAAAAAAGCAGGTCAACAATCTACACAGAAAAAGGAAGGCGTTAGCAAAAATAGAAAAAAAGCTACTACAACGACTACTAGTTCTGAGGGATCAGCACAAGAGCCACTGAAGAAAAAAGCTAAAAAAGCTACTACACCTATACCTGTAGATGAAAAAAAGAAAAATAAATCTACTAAGGCTGATAAAAGAGCCGGTATAAAAAGAAGAAGAGAAGCCACTCCTCCAACCACTACAAATGACAGTTCTAGTTCAGAAGAAAAAAAAGCAGAAAAGAAGAAATCTAAAAAAACTACAAAATCATCCAGTATAGGAAAACCATCAACTACTACACTTGCTACAGATTCTTCCGATACTAGTACCGCTCCTTTAGAGAAGGAAAAGAAGAAAAGAGAGAAAAAGAAAAAAAAGAATCCAGCTAAGAAAAAAGCTAAAAAATTCGAAGAATCAGCACGCCCACCAAGACGCTCAAAAAGAGGCAGTAAGGCATTTACTCGCTATAAACCAGGAGACAAGGGAGAAAAAGAAATAAAAAAACTTCATCCAAGTGACAAAGAAAGAGAAGAAATTGAAGCTGCTAAAAAGAGGGATAGAGAATCATGGGAGGCTGCTGAAGAAGCTCTTCCAAAGGGTAACCATGGAGGGGGATCAGGTATTTTTGTTAGTCATGATGCAGCAGCTGTAAGAAAATATCAAGTTATGTCTGTTAAAGAATTTTTAGACGGAAAGCATTATAAAGCCATCTTTGATGACAGTATAGAATATAGGAAGAAAAGAAAAGAATTTGGCCCAAAAAGTTCCGATGTTGCAGTATTTAAAGAAGCAAGTTTAGAGAATTGTGTTAGAATAAAGATAGTAGCCGATGATAAAAGAATGGTAGCTTTAGTCCCAGGAAATGACATTGGGGGTATATTAATTAACTCTGCAGGGCGTAGAAAAGTTGATCCCTATGATATATTAACTAGAGAATTATCTGATTTAACTAATAAGACTAGTAAGAAAAAAAAAGAACAGCAAAAGCAGAAAAGAGAGATTGTTTCCATGACCCTTCAAGCCCTTGATGAAGGAGATATACAAGAAGAGTACAATACATTGGGAGACGAGTTAAAAGATTTTTTCTTGTCGTTTTTTATAGCTACTCTAACCGAGGTGTGTAGGGAGCTGCAGGGTGGAGGAAATGGGGATCTTGTAAAAAATACATTAATGGATTTTGAAAAAAATGGAACTTCTTTTAAGAAGCTATATAAAAATACTGATTATATGCAACGAAGGGGGTCAAAAATTTACAAAAACCAGTCCAAGGATACTTCAAAAGAAGGTACTACTACTACTACTACTACTACTACTACTACTACTACTACCACAACGACTACTACAGATACCAAAACCCCATCTCCTCAATCATCTGATGATACCCAAAGCGATTAAAGGAAATAATAAAAAGAATTTAGTTAACCAACTAGAATAACTATGGGTTTTTAAACAACTAGTTTTATAGATTCTTTCTCTGCCCAAGATAAAAAAGCTTTTTTACTCTCTTTTGGAATACGATTGCCATCTAAAACCAAGTCTCTTAAGCTAGGTAGATATGTGTTCATAAAAGCTTCGACTCCTATAATCCCAATTTTATTCCACCTCAACCCTAAATAAGCTAAGTTAGGGAAATAAGCAGTAGCTAAAGCCTTAGCCCCTTCATCTCCTATGCTATTGCTTCCTAAATCTAAGTGTACCAGCCTGTGAAAATTGCTATGGGCAAGGGTATAAGCTTCTGTAACATTTAGACTATTTTGTCTCAAAATTAGAGACGTCAAAAAAGAAAGATTGCCACCAAGAAGGGTCTTTATTTCTACATGGGTTATATTGTTACGGCTCAAATCCAAGTGAGTTAGACTAGAAAGATTACCCTTAGCAAGAACAGCAATTCCTGCAAGCCCTAGGCTATTATATTCCAAACTGAGAGAAGTTAAGGCAGAAAGATTGCCCTTTGCTAATGCCTGGATACCAATATCTCCAATTTTATTTCTTGTTAAATTTAAAGAAGTCAAATTAACAAGATTGCCGGTAGAAAGAAACTCGGCTCCTGCATCTTCTATAGAGTTAGAATCCAGATTGAGGGAAGTTAAAGTAAAAAGATTGCCGTTAGCAAGAATTTTGACCGCTGCAGCTTTAATGCCGCTATAACTTAAATCTAGATAAGTGAGAGTAGGAAACTTTTTTTCCGATAGAAGTTGAGCTTCTACAACCCCTATGCTACTGTGGCCTAAAATCAAATGTGTGAGAGAAGTAAGACTATTGCTAGCAAGGGTTTTACTCTTCGAAGCTTTGAGATAGTTACTAGATAAGTCTAGGTAAGATAAATTAACAAGGTTGCCGGTAGAAAAAAAATCGGTCCCTATAGTACCTATACGATTATGCTTTAAATTTAAATGAGTTAAAGAAGAAAGATTACCGTTAACAATTGAGTGGTATCCTAGTTCTTTTATTTTGTTTTCTGTTATTTTCAGGGTCTTTAGTGCAGAAAGGTTTCCATTAGCCAATGCCTGAGCTCCTGCATTTTTAATTTTATTTCTTAGTAACTCTAGAGAGGTCAGACTGCTAAGATTGCCATTCGCTAGTGCCTGAGCTCCTGCGCCTTCAATAGGGTCATAGCTCAAACTTAGTGCAGTTAGAGAAGTAAGATTACCATTAGCAATGGCCCGAATTCCTGAAGTTCCAATTCCACAGGTATACAACTTAAGAGTGGTCAGCTTAGAAAGGCTAGCAAGAGCTTCAGCTCCTAAGACTCCAATTGTAGTATTGCGTAATTCTAAATATTTGATTCTGCTAAGCTGAGAAAGGTTTCTGGCTGATTGGCTTTCTAGTTCGCAACTTCTAAGGGTGAGCGAAGAAAAAAGTCCTCTTGATAAATATAGACAACTTTGATCATTTAGTTTCTTATATGATATATCTAAAGCTTTTTGCTCTCCTAATATATAAGTGGCCCCTCTCCAAGAATGACAGACTATAGAAGATTTTATAAAGCTTCTCTGATCTAAAAATCCCAGAATATAAGCTTGCAGCTCTAAAGGGAGTGTCATAAATCCTATCTCTTCTTGTTCGCCGTCTGAGACAATTTCATAGCGAGGCTTTTTTAGATGGGGTTGCAAACTGAGAGAAGTGGATTCTTTATTACAACTCTGAAGTAGAAATAGACTTAGTAGAAGGAAGATTTTAATATATATATAAGTTATATAAGTTAATTTTGGCTTATCCATACTCAGTTATTCAGATTTGTTTATTCTAAATTACACTTATTCCTTTAAGACATAGATAAATAAGAAATAAAATTAGGGTTTGCAACAAATCATTAGGTAATACGATAGATTTTTATTTGGGGAACTAAGCATATGTTGCAGAAAGGGCACGGCTTTTGTACGAAATTTTTTCTAATAGGGTAAATAAAAAACAATAGATTTGGGGTTGTAAGCAGAACAATGGCATTCGGTTAAGGATTTACTGCTGTTAAATTACGATAGACCATTTAACCCTAGCCTGATGTGAGATGCGAGCATAATGCCTATTGGGTCGTAACTTTGTTAACCCTCCAGTTTTTACAACTTATAAACCTTAATATATCACACCATTTCTTCTTAACCGAATGCCATTGGAGGTGGTACACCCCCAAACTGGCGCAGAAGTTCTTCTTCCGTGCCAGGACTACTTTTGTCTAGCCTCGCCATTTTACTTGCAATAATCCGCGTGCAGTTATTTTATCAGAAAGAGGAAAGCTCTCACCCGAATAAGGGAAAATAACATACAAATGATCCAGCTTTAATGTTTCTAAAGCAATTCGCATGGAAGGAGTAACCTTTGGAAGGTCAGTATGTTTAAACTCAAATCCTAATTTTTTTCCATCTTTTATGATCAGCAGATCAAGCTCCGCACCTGTTTGAGTAGACCAAAAGTAACATTCTTCAAAAGCAGCATGATATTCTTTAATGATTTCTTCTAAAGCAAAGCCTTCCCAGTCTGATCCAAGTTTTGGATATAATTCCAATTGTTCCTCGTCTTGAATACCCAAAAGTGCATGTAATAAACCGCTATCACGTAAGTATATTTTGGGTGATTTTACCTGACGTTTACTTATATTCTCAAACCAGGGTGTAAGAAGACGAACCATAAATGTACCAGCAAGTATGTCTAGATACTTTTTAACAGTATGATGGGATATACTTAAAGATTTTCCTATTTCTGATGCATTGAGGATTTGTCCATGATAATGAGCTAACATCATCCATAATCGTCTCATTAACACAGGAGGAATATTAAATCCTAGGTTAGGTATGTCTCTTTCTAAAAAGGTTAGGATATAGGATTGGCGCCATGCATAGCTCTCTTCATCGGAAGAGGCTAAATATGAAAGAGGAAGTCCGCCTCGTAACCATAATTTTTTCTCTTCCTTAACTTCTGTTATAGAAAAAGGAGGAAGTTCTATATATCCAATACGTCCAGCTAAGGTTTCAGAAGATTGTTGTAATAAGTCACGTGAAGCACTGCCTAAAATCAGGAACTTTCTTGGCCTCTGATCAACTAAAACCCTTAACATGGGGAATAATTCTGGTCGTCTTTGAATTTCATCTATAACAATTAAGTCACTTTGCAAATCCATTAGGGCCAACATTGGATTTTCTAAACGTGCAAGATCTAGCGGGTTTTCTAAATCAAAAAAATGAACTTTGGCATACTTTTGAGCATACTCCTTAGCTAAAGTAGTTTTTCCAACCTGACGTGGACCCAACAATCCACATACAGAATGAATTTTGAATTGGAAATCAATTTGATTATAGAAAAAGTGTCGATCCATAATTACTCAGAAATTTGGAATTATTAATTCCAATTTACAGGGTAATTTTATTAAAAAAAAGAATTTTATCTAAATTTATGAGATATATAACGCTATTAGCTATAGGCGCCAGAGGCAAAGTATAACTAGGAAAGAAGACGGAACTAAGTTCCGCGCTAGAGAAGGGTATTTATAAATTCTAATTTTATAAATTGCCCTATACAAATTAGAATATAATACCAATTATTATATTTATATAGTCAATTGACTATTGTATATGGTCAATATAATATTATACTATAACCGATACTTTTAATAACCATGGATACTAAAATTGCCATCAGCCAATTTAAAGCACATTGCCTTGAAATAATTGAAAAGTTACAAACTGATCATCAGCCAATTATTATAACAAAGAGGGATAAACCAATAGCTAAAGTAGTACCATTCGATAATCAAAAAGCTTCTCTCTTTGGCTTATTAAAGCATAAAGCTGAAATAAAAGGGGATATTATTGCTCCAATTGATGAAAAATGGAATGCTCAATCATGAATAACTCTTTAATAGTTGATACACATGTCTTGGTTTGATTGCTCTTACAACCAGAAGCGTTATCTGAAAACATTAAAAGTCATATTGCTCTGGCCCAAGAAAATAACCAATTATTAATAAGTTCAATTTCTCTATGGGAGATTGCCATGTTTAATTTTAAAAAGCGTATCAATGTCTATGAGCCTATTAAAGATTTTTTAGAATCTATCGTCAATATTAAAGGAATATTGGTTAAAGATTTAACTCCTGACATTGCCGCTGAAAGTATTTTACTGCCTGATAATTTTCATGGGGATCCGGCTGATAGAATCATTGTAGCAACTACAAAAGTTTATAGTGCTACCCTAACTAGAGATTATGAAATTTTAACTTGGGCTAATTTAGGGCATATAAAATTTTTACAAGGATGATTTAGTATATAAAGGCAATTTTTAAAAAAAATTTCTCCTAAACTGGCGCAAGCGCCTTCGCGCTTGTGCCTATAGGTAGATTTAAAAACCTCTACCTAATAAGTATAATAAACGTAAATATAGAAAGGGAAAAAATTATTATAGAAGCACAAGCCTGGAGGCTTGCGCTATTGTAGGGTGATAGGGGGCAGAAAGGTTTTAACCTCTACTATTTAACCAAGCTACCTTTATCTTATCCTTGAATTGTTAAGGGTTAACTAATTAATTCAGCCTCACTATAATTAACTCAAGTTGCTAGTTACATGTCAGGATTTTTACCTGGATTGCCACGCCCCTTATCGGGGCTCGCAATGACAAAATAGGGAGACTACAGTGAGTCATTGCGAACGAAAGTGAAGCAATCCAGGATTATTGCTAACAAACAGACATTAAATAACAACAGATTCAAGCCTACCTGATAGTTTGTGTAGCAAGCCTAGTATACTACTAGCAACTTGAGTTAATTATTAGATGTTTGATCCCGAATAATTATGGTTATATTAGTAGCAAGCTTATTATGGATAAAAAAGGAGTAAAAAAACTATGGGACAACTATTACATAAATGCGCCACAACAACAGAGAAAACTCGTAGACAAATTCAGTTATCAAAAGAAAGTATAGCTACTCTAGCTAGACAATATGGAGTTAATCGTAAAACAATAGCTAAGTGGAAGCAAAGAGCTTCTTGTCAAGATGCTCCTATGGGACCTAAAATCAGACGTTCTAAGGTGTTAACTCAACAAGAGGAGCAAGTTGTTATTGCCTTTAGGAAACTTACAGGGTTACCTTTAGATGACTGTTTGTATTCTTTACAAGAGACAATACCCCATTTATCTCGTTCTACCTTGCATCGTTGTTTTCAACGTCATGGGTGTCCTAAGCTAGAGCGAAGTTCAGGGAAAATTAAAGTAGCTAAAAAGCAGTTTAAAGATTATCCTATTGGCTATTTTCATATAGATATAGCCGAAGTTCAAACAGCTCAGGGTAGGCTTAATTTGTTTGTAGCTATAGATAGAACAAGCAAGTTTTGTTATGCTAGGCTATATGAATTTGCATCTAAGTCTGCAGCTGTAGGCTTTCTAGAGGATTTGATAGCTTTTGTTCCCTATAAAATACATAAAATACTTACAGATAATGGTGTGCAATTTACGAATAGAAAAGAAGTGGAATTAGCTTTAGAACATATGTTTGATCGTATTTGTAGCCAAGCCGGTATTGAGCATAGGAGAACACAACTAGCTCATCCATGGACTAATGGACAAGTAGAGCGGATGAATAGAACTATTAAACAAGCTACTGTAGGAACTTATTATTATAGCAGCCATCAGGAATTAGAGCGCCACTTAAATGACTTCTTATTAGCTTATAATTTTGCCCGTAGGCTCAAGGCTTTAAGAGGCAAAACCCCTTGGCAATTTATAGAGCAACAATGGCAAAAAAACCCTCAACTTTTCCACTTAAATATTGATACCTTTACCAAGGGACTAAACATCTAATGATTAATAATCTTCACTCGGCATAGCCGAACGAGTAAAGTAGGGTTGATAGAATAAAGTAAATGTGAGCCCGCGAACGGGTACCTACTATTAATTATCTTCTGGGTTTGTATCCTCTTCAGAAGACATGTCAGAAGTAGATACAATTGTATTATTTTCGCCTGAATTAACTTCTTCTGAATGGTTACCTAGCTGTTGTGCTGACTGATCAGCCTCATCTTGCTGGGTCGTATCTTTAGCTGCTGATAAAGGGGTATCACTTGATTTACTCTTCCCTTTTCCTCTTCTTGTTTTTGACTTAGCTTCCTTGGATGTATCCTCTTTTTGTAGATATGTATTGTAGTCTACCAATTCTATCAGACACATTTCCGAATTGTCTCCCAAGCGATTTCCCATTCTAATAATTCTTGTATACCCTCCAGGCCTATCTCCTATTTTGGGAGCAACCTCGTTAAAGAGTAATTTTACTGGCTCTTTATCCTGAAAGTACGAGAATACAACCCTTCTTGCATGGGTAGAATCTTGTTTTGCTTTGGTAATAATTGGTTCTACAAATTTCCTAAGTGCTTTAGCCTTGGCTACTGTAGTGATAATACGCTTGTGTAAAATCAGAGATTTAGCCTGGTTCATTAGTAATGCCTTTCGGTGAGAAGCAGGCCTACTTAAATGGTTAAATTTTTTACCGTGTCTCATGTTTGTTGTAAATAAACTCTATAAAAAATTAAATATAACAATAGCACTTAGTACAATCTAAATATTCTGCTATTGTTCATTCAAATTGTAAGCAGATAAATCCATTCCGAAAGCTAGCTCTTTGCTAGCTATTAGATCTTGAAGCTCTTTAAGTGACTTTTTACCAAAATTCCTAAATTGGGACATATCTGACACCTTTAATTGAACCAGATCTCCCAAAGTTCGGATTTCGGCCGCTTTGAGGCAGTTAAAAGCTCGCACAGACAAGCCCATCTCATTGAGTGGAGTTTTTAGCAATTTACGCATCTGTAGCGTGGATTCATCCAATATATCGATCTCATCTAAATCTTTTGACTCTACCAGCTTGTTTTTATCAATAAGCAGCGCAAAGTGTTTAATCATAATATCCGCAGCACGCTCAATCGCAGCTTGAGGATGTATGGTTCCATCAGTTTGTACAGAAAACACCAATGCTTCGTAGTCTGTTTTTTGACCTACGCGTGTATTTTCTACATGGTATTTGACATTCTTGATGGGCGTAAAAATAGAATCAATAGGAATTACGCCTTTTACCTGAGTACTAGTTTTATTTTCTTCCGCAGGTATATATCCCCTTCCCTTTTCAACAGTAACTTCTAACTCAAACCGTGCAGACTCATCTATATGACAAATAACCAAATCAGGGTTGGTGATCTGGAATGCAGTGGTTGCTTGCGCAAAGTCTCCAGCTGTTAAAACTTTTTTATTATTAACGGATATAAATATTTTGTTCTCTGCACTATCACCAACTTTTTTAAATCTAATTTGCTTCAAATTTAAAATCATTTCTACCAAATCCTCTGTTACCCCTTCTATGGTAGAAAATTCGTGGTATATGCCAGGTATTCTGATGGAAGTAATAGCATAGCCTTCTAAAGAGGATAGTATTACTCTTCTCAAGGCATTCCCGATGGTTACGCCATAACCTCTTTCAAGTGGCTTAAAAGTAAATATACCATGAAATTCATCGGCATGTTTTACAGATATCTTCCCAGGTATTTGAAAGGCTATTGATGACATTTTTTAGCTTATTTATTATTTATATTGTTATAAAAAGTGATAAAATTTTTAAAATTATTTAGAATATAGCTCTACTATACTTTGTTCATTAATCTTTTCGGGTATTTCCTCTCTATTAGGTAGCGCAATAATTTTTCCTTTCATCTGTTTACTATCCCATTCTAGCCAATTGCTTTTATTATAAAAGTGGTTAGAAATACGTTCCACAATATAGTTTGAACTTTTAGCTTTTTCATCAAGACCAATCATATCACCTACTCTTAATGCATAAGAAGGTATATTAACTATCTGATCATTTACAGTTATATGTTTGTGGGATACCAACTGTCTGGCGGCTCTTCGAGTAGGTGTTATACCTAGTCGATAAACCACATTATCTAATCTCGTTTCTAAAAATTGTAGCAAAAGCTCACCTGTCACGCCTTTTTTCTTGGCTGCTTTATGGAATAGATTGGAGAACTGTTTTTCTAATAATCCATATATATATTTTGCTTTCCCTTTTTCCATCAACTGAATAGCATACTCAGACTTTTTCTTACGTACTCTACCATGCTGCCCTGGAGGATAGCTTTTTTTCTGAAGTGCCTTGCTGGGCCCAAATATGGGCTCATTAAATCTTCTGGAAATTTTAGATTTAGGACCTATGTATCTTGCCATGTTTAAGATTATTTAATTAAAATTATGGACGTCTACGCTTAGGAGGCCGACACCCGTTATGAGGTAGCGGTGTAACATCCTTAATAGCACTAACTTCTATGCCAGCATCTTGAATCGTTCTAATAGCAGACTCCCTGCCTACGCCCGCGCCTTTTACAAAAACATCTACTTTCCTTACTCCTAAGTCATGTGCTACTTTTGCACAATCTGCAGCAGATACTTGTGCCGCATAAGGAGTATTCTTCTTAGACCCCTTAAATCCCATTTTACCAGCCGAAGACCAAGCTATAACTTGGCCAACCTCGTTGGTCATAGAAATAATGATATTATTATAAGTAGCTTTAATATGCGCTTGGCCTAATTTGCCAATGCTGACAACTCGCTTTTTGGTTTTTTCTTTTTGGGGTTTTGTCATAATCCTCTATAAATATTTCTATAAGATTTCGAAAAGAAAATGTTTATTTCTTAGCAGCTTTCTTTTTGTTAGCTACTGTTTTACGCTTTCCTTTACGAGTTCTAGCATTATTTTTAGTGCTTTGTCCTCTCACAGGAAGGCCTAAGACATGTCGTCTACCTCTGTAACAACCTATATCTATCAATCTTTTAATATTCAGACGTATTTCAGATTTCAATTCGCCTTCTACTTTATAATTCTCATTGATAACAGTACGAATCTTCTGAGACTCAGCATCAGTCCAATTAGATACACGTTTGTCCTTATCAACACCTGCTGTTGCTAAAATTTGATTAGCCGAACTGCGTCCAATACCAAAAATATAGGTAAGGGCTATTTCTCCTCGTTTGTTATCAGGAATATCTACACCTAATATTCTAGCCATATTTATCCTTGTCTTTGCTTAAATCGTGGATTTTTTTTGTTAATAACGTAGAGCACACCTTTTCTACGAACTATTTGACATTCGCTACTACGTTTTTTTATAGATGATTTTATTTTCATATCGCATTAATATATTATAATCACTTTCACCTTATTTCTTAGGTTGTCTCTTATCTGATTGAGTCCCCTCACTATTTGGTTGTTCATCCTTCTTAGGTTGATCAACTTTATATCTTTGAACTATACGGCCCTTGGTCAAATCGTATGGAGTCAATTCTAATTTTACTTTGTCTCCAGGTAATATGTTTATATAAAATTTTCTCATTCTACCTGAGATATGTGCTCTGACAAGATGTCCGTTTGCCAGCCGAACTTTAAATTCAGCATTCGGAAGAGCTACCTCCACGGTTCCATCTTGTTCTATTGCAGGTGTCTTAGCCATATTAAATTTTCAAAGCTTCTTCTATATAATGATAACTTGTTAATATTTCCGCTTGCCGTTCACCTACTGCAACGGTATGTTCAAAATGAGCAGAAAGCTTGCTGTCTGCTGTTTTAATTGTCCATCCATCTTTATCTTGCCTAACTGCTGACTGCCCTTGATTAACCATAGGTTCTATAGCAATTACCATGCCTTTTTTTAATTGTACCCCTGATCCTCGTTTACCGTAATTAGGTATCTGCGGATCTTCATGCAAGCTTTTGCCAACCCCATGACCAGCTAGCGCTTTCACTACTGAGTAACCATGTTGGTTAACATACGTTTCCACAGATGCCCCAATATCTCCAACTCTTTTTCCTACAACAGCCTGAGCAACCCCCAAATATAATGCTTCTTTTGTAACCTTAATAAGATCTCTAGCTTCTTTAGTTATTTCTCCAACTGAAAAAGTATAAGCCGAATCACTATGATAACCTTTATACGAAACTCCACAATCTACAGAAACAATATCACCTTCTTGTAACACATACTTCCCTGGAATTCCATGTACAACTGTTTCATTTACAGAAATACATAAGGTAGCTGGGAAGTTATGATAACCCTTAAATGCAGGAGAAGCTCCTTGGTCATATATATATTCTTCTGCTAGTTTATCTAATTCTTTGGTCGCCACTCCTGGCTTAATAGCTCCTGCAACTAATCCAAGCACTCGCGCCAAAATTTCTCCACTTTGCTTAATTAGGTTTATTTCCTCCTCATTTTTAAAAAAAATCATAAATGCCCACTATGTTTGAGATCTTCCCTGTATTCTTCCAGAATCCATCATATGATCATAATGGTGCATGAGTAGAAAACTTTCTATCTGCTGCAAACTATCTAATACAACCCCTACCATAATCAGCAACGATGTGCCACCAAAAAATCTACTAAAAGACTTACTTAACCCTGCTATATAGGCTAACCCTGGCAAAATAGCAATAATTGCTAGAAATAAAGATCCTGGCAAGGTTATTTTACTTAAGATGTCATCTATAAAAGCAGCGGTAAGCTTACCTGGCTTGATGCCTGGAATAAAACTACTGCTTCGTTTCATATCATCAGCTATCTGCATAGGATTGATCGTGATAGCTGTATAAAAATAGGTAAATGCTATAATTAACAAAGAGAATACAAGATTATATTGCCAAGTAGTGAAATCACCAAAAATCTTTGAGATAGCAGCCATCGTATCACTTTTACCAGCAAACAAATTGGTTACCAATGCTGGAAGAAACATCAGTACTTGGGCAAAAATAATGGGCATTACGCCAGATGTATTTAATTTAAGAGGTATATATTGTCTTTGCCCAGTATAGGCTCCAGTGGTAGCCATCTGTTTCGCATACTGAAGCGGTATTTTACGTATAGCTTGGGTAAACATAACTACCGTAACCACAATTAAAAAGAGCGCAAAAACCTCAAAAATAAATATAAGTAATCCTCTAGATCCTCTTAAAATGAATTCTTCTACAAAAGCACCCGGCAAAGAAGAAACGATACCGATCATGATTAACATAGAAACCCCATTTCCAATGCCTTTATCTGTAATTCTATCTCCTATCCATATACATGCCATCGTTCCTGCTGGCAGCACAAAAAGAGATGAAATAAAAAATAATGGTTTACTAATCATGATTAATTCATCAGACACAGTAGCAGCAAGGTAGCTAGCTGACTGGACCATCGCAATTCCAATCGTAAGTATTTTGGTAATTTTATTAAGCGTTTTTCGGCCGGATTGTCCTTCTCTTTGAATTTTTTGAAAATACGGAACAGCCACGGTTAAAAGTTGGACGGCTATAGAAGCTGAAATATAAGGCATTACACCTAGTCCAAATATCGAGACATTGCTAAAAGCCCCTCCTAAAAATATATCTAACAATCCGAGTATACCTTGAGCCTTTCCAGTTATTTTAGTTGCATCAATACCTGGCAAAACGATAAAAGCTCCTAATCTAAAAATTAATAGAAGCCCTAGGGTAGTCAGGATACGACTCCTAAGTTCTGGAATAGTAAATATTCTTTTTATTGTAGTAAAAAATTTACGCATGGGCATTTAAAATATTCACTTTCCCACCTAACTTTTCTATAGCTGCTACTGCCGAATCTGAAAAGGCATGTGCTGTTATTTCTAGTTTAGTTTTTAAGTCTCCGTTAGCCAATATTTTATACTTATGACGCTTATTAACTAATCCGTGTTCCCATAAAACTTCAGGAGTTATAGATGTCAGTTGTGTTTTTTCTACCAGTTCTTGGATAATATTTAAGTTGATAGGTTTGTAGCTAACTCGATTGGGATTTTTAAATCCAACTATAGGCAACCTTCGTTGCAAAGGAAGTTGCCCCCCTTCAAAACCACGTTTGCTTTTATAACCTGAACGTGATTTAGCTCCTTTGGTTCCTCGAGAAGCTGAACCTCCTTTTCCAGAACCCTGTCCTCTACCAAGCCTTGTATTTTGCTTAACGGAGTTTTTTGCTGGTTTGAGTGTATGTAATTCCATAACTAAACTATAATATATTTTCTGTGATCACTAAGTGATTTACTTGTCGAATCATTCCTTGAATCTGTGGCGTAAATTCTAGCTCAACGCTTTTATTTATCCTTCCAAGCTTTAGCGCCTTCATAGTTAGCTTTTGCCTATGAGGACATTTGATCGTACTCTTAACTTGGGTAATTCTGACTTTTGCCATATCTATCCATTAAATACTTTATCTAAACTAATTCCTCGTTGTGCAGCCACAGTTACGGGGTCTCGCATCTGGGACAAAGCTTGAAAAGTTGCTTTTACATTGTTATGCGGATTGGAAGATCCTTTTGATTTAGATAGCACATTATTGATACCTGCGCATTCTAACACTACACGTGCACCTCCACCTGCAATAATCCCTGTACCCGGAGCGGCTGGCTTGATTAAAACAGCACCTCCTCCATATTTGCCCGTAGCTTGGTGCGGCACAGTTCCTTTCATTATAGGAACTTTAATAAGATTCTTTTTTGCTTTCTCTATGCCCTTGGCAATAGCATTCGTAACTTCTTGAGCCTTACCCAATCCATGTCCTACCACTCCTTTACCATCTCCTACTACTACTACTGCTGAAAAACTGAAATTCCTTCCTCCCTCAACAACTTTTGTTACCCTATTAACAGCAACAACTTTTTCTGTTAGGTTAAGCTCACTTGGTTTAATCATTTTTTTTAGTTGCATCATAACGTACTAAAATTTAAGTCCTTGTGCCCTAGCACCTTCTGCCAAGGCCTTTACTCGACCATGATATATATATCCGGAACGATCAAAAACAATTTCTTCTATGCCTTTTGTGATAGCTTGTTTAGCTAGCTCTTCTCCCACCATCCTAGCCATTTCTACAGGCGTGCTCCCTTCTACATTTAAGAGTCTAGAAGAGCTTGCAAGCAATGTATGGCCTTGTTCATCATTGATAAGCTGGGCATACGTAACTTTATTACTTTTATAAACTGATAGTCTAGGCCTATCTGCAGTACCATGGATACGCTTTCTAATACGCATCCTAATCTTTAATCTTCTTTTAGCTTTTAAGTTATTCATTGGCATTGTTACTAGCTATTTAAAATTATTTAGAAGCGGTTTTACCTGCCTTACGTCTAATCTGTTCTCCTACGTAACGTATTCCTTTGCCTTTGTAAGGTTCTACTTTTCTTAAGGTCTTAATTTTGGCAGCGATCTGCCCTAATAATTGCTTATCTATTCCCTCTAAATGTATGAGTGGATTCTTACCTTTAGGTATTTCGGCCTGCACTTTTATTTCCGATGGAATGGAAAAATAAATTTTATGGGAATAGCCAAGGTCAAGGTCTAATGTATTTCCTTGTACACTAGCTTTATATCCTACCCCCACTAATTCTAAACTCTTGGCAAAGCCTGTACTTACACCAATAACCATGTTATTAATCAATACTCTGTACAATCCATGAAGGGCTTTATGTCTTTTTTGATTAGTCCTTCTGTGTACACTAACAACATCTTTCTCTATTGTAAGTTGTATGGCAGGATCTATATATTGGGACAATTCTCCTTTTGGGCCTTTTACATAAACTATATGCTCTTCAGGACCTCTTATTAGAGTAACTCCTTGGGGTAGTTTAATCGGTAATTTTCCTATTCTTGACATAGCTTGGTGATGTAGAAACTAATAAATATAACAGAGTATCTCTCCTCCTAATTTCATTTGTCTAGCTTCTTTATCAGTGACAATTCCTTTAGAAGTGGATAGTATGGCGATTCCGAGTCCATTTAAGACACTTGGTAATTCGGTGGCTTTCACATATTTCCTAAGTCCAGGCTTACTTATGCGCTCTAATTTAGTAATAGGTGAAGTCTTGGTTTCTGGATTATATTTTAATCCGATTTTAATAGAACCTTGTCTATTCGCCCCATCCTCAAACTTATATTGTTTTATATAACCTTTATCATATAATACCTTGGTCATTTCCTTTTTAAGGTTGGAAGCAGGTATTTCCACTATCCTATGCTTAGCGCGAATAGCATTTCTGATTCTGGTTAGATAATCAGCTATAGGGTCTGTAGTCATATAATTTTTTATTACGAGTTATTTACTTTTTACGATAGCCTATAATAGTTTTATAAAAGAATTAAGCTAATGGAAAAGACGTTACCAACTAGCTTTTGTAACACCTGGTATTTTTCCTTCGGCAGCCCATTCTCGGAAAACGATTCTCGAAATACCAAATTTACGCATATACCCTCTAGCTCTACCCGTAATTCTACATCTATTCCGTAAACGTACAGGAGAGGCATTTTTAGGAAGTTTATCCAGCGCTAGATAATCTCCAGCTTCTTTAAGTTTTGCTCTTTTAGCAGCATATCGCTCTACCAAATATTCACGCTTCCTATTACGTGCTTTAACTGATTCCTTAGCCATTTATCTATGATGTTAATTTTTAAAAGGCATGCCTAGTGCTTTTAATAAGACATATGCTTCTTTATCACTTTCTGTGCTAGTCACAAAGGTAATACTCATGCCCGTTAATTTAGTTACTTTATCAATACTAATTTCAGGAAAAATGATTTGTTCTTTGACACCCAACGTATAATTCCCCCGTCCATCAAAGCTTTTTTCGCTAACGCCTCTAAAATCTCGTACTCGAGGAAGTGAAATAGTTATCAGTCGGTCTAAAAATTCATACATACGTTTACCCCGCAAAGTAACCGTAGCACCTATCGGCATATTTTCCCTTAATTTAAAATTGGATATAGCCTTTTTCGCCCTAGTAGCTACTGCTTTTTGGCCTGCAATAGTCGTTAGTTCATCTACGGCTATATCGATCAATTTCTTGTCTTGCACGGCTGCCCCTACACCTTGATTAAGGCATATCTTTTCTATTTTAGGCACCTGCATGACAGATTTATAGTTCATCTCCTTCTTAAGCGCGGGAACTACTTCTTGAAAATATTTTTGTTGTAGTCTTGGTTTACCCATTGTTTATAAATTCGCCTGTTTTTTTAGAATATCTCTGTAATTTACCTTCACCATTAAGCTTTCTACCTACACGAGTAGGCTTTCCAGTAGCCGGATCTATCAGCATCAGATTGCTCATATGTATGGGAGCCTCTACTCTTTCTATAGCACCTTGCGGATTTTTCGCTGTAGGTTTTCTATGCTTAGATACAAAGTTCACTCCTTCTACAATAGCCCTATAGGTCTTGGTAAAAACTTTTAGGACTTTACCTTGCTTTTTCTGGTAGTTACCTGACAACACCTGTACAGTATCTCCCTTTTTTATATGAAATTTTGATGTTTTATGATGTGTATGATACATAGTCTATAATACTTCTGGTGCTAAGGATACTACTTTCATAAATTCTTTTTCACGAAGCTCTCGTGCTACAGGACCAGAGATACGTGTTCCTCTAAGTTCATCGTTATTCTGTAATAAAACTGCAGCATTGTCATCGAAACGGATATATGACCCATCTTTACGACGTACTTCTTTTTTAGTTCTTACGATAACTGCTTTTGATACAGCACCTTTTTTTATATTGCCAGCAGGGTTAGCTGATTTTACGCTTACAACAATCCGGTCTCCGATGGTGGCATAACGTTTCTTTGTACCACCTAATACACGAATACATTGTACCTCTTTGGCACCACTATTATCTGCAACGGTAAGTCTTGTCTCTTGTCGAATCATGATTATTTAGCTTTTTCAAGAACCTCTATTAAACGCCATCTCTTTCTCTTACTCAATGGTCTAGTTTCCATAATTTTAACACGGTCGCCCTCGTTGCAAATATTCTCTGCATCATGTGCCATAAATTTTTTAGATTTTCTAACAAATTTACCATAGAGCGGATGCTTGATCATCCGTTCCACTAACACGGTAATGGTCTTATCGCATTTATTACTAACTACTTTGCCTATTCTTTCTTTTCTATGCTTTCTTAGCATGGCTATTCTTATTTATTTTTTATCTTTTGGCGTTCTGAGCTGTTTTTAGCTTGGCTATAAGCCTTTTGCTATTTCTTATTTTCATAGGATTTTCAATAGGAGAAATAGTATGTGCAAATTTAAGTTTCCTCAAATTTTCTTGTTCAGCTTCTATTTTCTCTTTGAGCTCTTCTGGTGCTAACGAATTAATTTCTTGGTATTTCATTTCAAACATTCATGTAATCTTTATGTACTACAAATCTAGCTTTGATCGGCAATTTATGTATAGCTAAACGCATTGCTTCACGAGCCACATTAATATCTACCCCTTCTACTTCAAATAAAATTTTACCAGGTTTTACAACAGCTGCCCAATATTCAGGAGATCCCTTTCCTTTACCCATCCGAACCTCAGCAGGTTTTTTGGTGATGGGTTTATCTGGAAAAACTCTAATCCAAACCTGACCTTGCCTTTTCATAGCACGGGTCATGGCTATACGCGCTGCTTCTATCTGTCTAGCTGTAAGCCAGACTGGTTCTAAAGCTTTTATTCCAAATGTACCAAATGCCAAAGAGCTTCCTCGATGAGCCAATCCTTTAACACGGCCTTTTTGTACTTTTCTATATTTTGTTCTCTTAGGCTGCAACATAGCGGCATATATTATATATCACGTATACAGATGTTCTGTAAAATTAGTTATAATTCATTAATTTTTAGCCCTTCCCTTAAATGTATTCTTCTGTGTTCCCTTATTAGATTCTGAACCTGTTGAAATAGTTGAGTTGGAAGACAGATCAGGTCGTTGGTATATCTCATTTTTAAATATCCAGACTTTAATTCCTATTTTCCCATATACAGTTTGCGCTTCTCCTAGTGCATAATCGATATCAGCACGTAGGGTATGCAACGGAATCCTTCCTTCTTTAAATTGCTCACTTCTTGCTATCTCAGCACCACCTAGCCTACCAGAGGTACTTATTTTTATACCTTGTGCTCCTACACGCATGGTAGCAGCAAGCGCTTGCTTTACAACCCTTTTATATGAAATCCTAGCTTGGATTTGCTGAGCTATAGAATTAGCCACCAGCTTAGCATCTAGCTCCGGTCTCTTTATTTCTAAAATATTTATGTGGACTTCTTTTGCTGTTAATTTGCGTAACTCTTCTTTGATACGTTCTACCTCTGCACCTCCCTTACCAATAATTATTCCTGGCTTAGAACTATGCACCGTTATAGTAATACGCTTAAGCGTTCGTTCTATAACAATTTTAGAAAGATTGGCTTTAGCCATCCTGACCCCCAAATACTTTCTTATTTTATGATCTTCTATGAGCTTATCAGCATAGCCTTTTTTGGATGAAAACCAATTAGATTCCCATCCTTTAATATAGCCAAGTCGAAGGCTATTTGGATTAACTTTTTGTCCCATTAGTTTTCTTTTCTTGGTTTTTAGTCTGCTTATCTACTGCAATCTCGGAATCTAATACCGAATCCTTATATAATTCTAACTTATCCACAATGAGGGTAACATGATTAAATCTTTTTCTAATCCGATGCGCTCTACCCTGGGGTGCCGGACGCAATCTTTTAAGCATACCCGCACTATCTACGTGTATAGTTTTTATATAAAGTTCTGCTTCTCCTAATGGTGTATCCTGATTCTTTTGTTGCCAGCTAGCAACAGCAGCAAGCAGCAATTTTTCTAAATGAATGGCACATTTTTTAGGTTCATTCTTTAAGATTGCGAACGCCTTGTCAGCTTTTACACCTCTAATCAAGTCGGCTACAAGCCTCATTTTACGAGGTGCTATAGGTGATTTCCTTAATTTAGCTACTGCCTCCATGATTATTTTTTGCTTTTACTTTTCTTAGTATGTCCCTTAAAGATTCTAGTAGGCGAGAACTCTCCCAACTTATGTCCTACCATCGGTTCTGTGACAAATACAGGTATAAATTTATTACCGTTGTGTACAGCTAAGGTATGTCCTACAAAGTCGGGTGTAACAGTTGAATTCCTAGACCAGGTTTTTACAGTAGTTTTATTTCCTGATTCATTAATTGCATCTATTTTCTTTTGTAAATGATGCGCTACGTACGGTCCTTTTTTTATAGATCTACCCATTATTTTTTCTTCCTACTAAGAATATAATTTTTAGAATATTTTTTCTTATTTCTAGTTTTCTTGCCTTTGGCATATAGACCTTTTCTTGATCTTGGATGCCCTCCAGAAGCTTTACCTTCTCCACCACCCATCGGATGGTCTACCGGGTTCATAGCCACGCCTCGTACTCGAGGTCTAATGCCGAACCAACGATTCCTTCCTGCCTTTCCTATCATAATATTATTATGGTCACTGTTAGATACAGTACCTACTGTAGCCATACATTCGCCCAGTACCATGCGCATTTCTCCAGAAGGCAGCTTAAGTGTAACATATTTTTCCTCTTTAGCTAGCAACTGTGCATAAGTACCTGCACTTCTAGCCATCGATGCTCCCCTACCTGGGTGTAATTCTATATTATGAACAATAGTACCAGTAGGCATAGTTTTAAGCGGCATCGCATTACCTACTTCAGGAGCTATATCAGTACCAGCAAGTACTTGATCTCCTACCTTCAGCCCTGTAGGTGCTATGATGTAAGATTTTTCACCATCAACATAATGCAGCAAGGCGATATAAGCTGTGCGCATGGGGTCGTACTGTATAGAATTAACTATAGCAGGTATATTATATTTTCTTCTCTTAAAGTCTATGATTCTCATGCGTCTTTTGTGACCTCCTCCTTTGTAACGCATGGTCATTTTACCTGTATTATTTCTCCCCCCTGTGCTTTTTACAGGCAGCAACAGCGACTTTTCTGGCTTAGTCTTAGTAAGCACAGAGAAATCTGGTGCTACTCTAAACCTTTGTCCTGGGGTAAGTGGTCTAATTTTTTTCACTGCCATAGGTATTCACTTGTATTATAATAGTTTAGTACTACTAAACGTTTTCATAAAAATCGATAACGCTGCCACTTTTTAAGGTAACGATTGCTTTCTTATAGGAGACTCGTTTACCTTTATTGACACCTGATTTGGTATATCTTACTTTTTTCTTGCCTGCATAACGCATGGTATTTATTTGTAGGACAGTAACACCATACAATTCTTCTATTTCTTTCTTGATCTCAACTTTATTGGCTCTATTGTCTACGATAAAACCATATATACCCTTATCATTAAGACTGGTTACTTTCTCTGTTACTAATGGCTTTTGTAGGATACTCATGCGTTGCTAAGATTTTCGGTTAATTTTGATAAAGCCGCCTCACTCATGATTATTTTTTTTGCATGAAGCAAATCATAGGTATTAACTTGTTCTACAAGTGTAACAGCCGTATCAGGTAAATTTCGACTAGCTAATATAATATTTTTATCAGGAGCAGCTAAAATCAATAAAGTCTTCTGCATTGATAAATTTAAGTTTTGTAGCATTTCTGCATACATTTTCGTTTTAGGAAACTCAAACGAAAAATCTTCTAAAATTGCGATTTTGCCTTGTTGAGCCTTGTAGGTAAGTGCAGACTTTCTAGCTAGTTTTTTAAGTTTTTTGTTGAGTTTAAACCCATAGTCTTTCGGCCTAGGCCCAAATACACGCCCTCCTCCTCTAAACAAAGGAGATTTAATACTTCCAGCTCGGGCTGTACCCGTTCCTTTCTGCTTCTTTATTTTTCTGGTAGACCCTGCTATTTCTCCTCTTTCTTTTGATTTATGAGTACCCTGCCTTCTATTCGCTAAAATGTGTTTAATATCCAGGTAAATAGCATGATCATTCGGCTCAATGCCAAAAATTTCATCAGACAGAACCACTTTTCTACCTGTGTCATTTCCCGTATGTTGTAGTACAGACAATTCCATAATCTATTTTTCTAAAATGATATAGCTATTTTTTGATCCTGGCACACATCCGCTCACTACCAGCAGATTCTTCTCTGGTATTAATTTCATCACGCGAAGGTTCGTTATCTTAACACGAGCTCCCCCAGTTCTACCTGCCATACGCATTCCCTTAAAAACGCGTGAAGGGAAAGAACAAGCACCTATAGCTCCTGGCGCTCTTTCTCTATTATGCTGACCGTGCGACTGACCTCCTACCCCACCAAATCCATGCCTCTTTACTACCCCCTGAAATCCCTTTCCCTTACTAAGGCCTGTCGCATCTACATACTCTCCTTCCGTAAAAATATCTTCTAAATTAATCGTTTCGCCCAACTGAACTTCTTTCCCTAGATTTTCACTAAAATCTCTAAATTCTATCAACTTTCTTTTGGGAGTAGTTTGAGCCTTTTGGAAATGACCCATCAATGCCTTGGTAGTATTTTTTTCTTTTTTATCATCAAAGCCTAATTGGATAGATGCATAACCATCTTTTTCCACATCCTTAATTTGTGTAACTACACACGGACCTCCTGTTATGACTGTACAAGGGATGCTTTTTCCTGCATCATCATACAGTGTGGTCATGCCAAGTTTTTTTCCGATAATTCCAAGCATCGTTTTTCGAGTAAAAATAAAGGTTTATTGATCTAGGTGCTACTAAGCATTCTTCTATCTTCTCGCATGTGCACATACTATATCTTGTATATATATGCTAATCGGGAAGAATGCAAATTTAACAAATATTAACTATCCTACAAATAGATTAGGTATTATTGTTGTTAGTAGCGCACGGATAATCCTTGGCTAAGCTAACAAAGCACTCAGAGGTGCATAGTTAGCAAGTTTTTTAGATATAACCAAGTTATCTCATCATTTTTGTAAATATTTTTTCGACTACCCTCAAAAATTCAGGGCTGGAGCCCTGACACCACAGCCAGGAATCGCTTGATGGAATATTTTATAGGTATAGCAAGAACTCTATTGTAGGCAAACTTTCTTAAATTTGATTTAAATTTGATAAGATTGATTTAAACAAGATGCATATGAGGGTGCTTGTAAAATAGATTAATACTTTTTTTTAAATTTAGGTCATTGATTTTTTTATAATTGAAAAAGAGAAAAATATGAAAAATTTATTGATAAACTCAGGAATAAAATTAACTCCAGTCATATCTAGACTTCTTGCTCATAGGTTTGTGCAAACTTTTTTATGTAGCTGGCTCATCGCATTAGGGGCATATATTACGATACCTTTTTACCCTGTACCCATGACTTTACAAACTTTCGTAATTGCACTGATAAGTTTACTGATGCCTTTTCATGTGGCTATAGGTTCTCTAACATGCTATGTAACCTATGCAGCCATAGGCATACCTGTTTTAGCAGAAGGAAGTAGAGGTATAACAGCACTGGTAGGACCTACGGCAGGATATATCATTGGCTTTTTCCTGATGAGTGCGATTATCAGTTTGCTAGCTAACCGTTATCCAACTAGTGGTGGGCTAAAAAGGTTTCTGTTTACATTGATTGGAGGTGTTTTCCTATTTTCGATAGGCTTAGCACATTTGAGCCATCTATTTGGCTGGAGTATAGCTATTAAAACAGGCTTATTGCCCTTTGTGTTTTCAGAACCTGTGAAGTTTTTATTGGCTGCTTATTTATCAGTATTTATTCGCAGTAAGACTTTAAAAAGGTAAGTAGTTCATCTCTCTCAGAATCTATGACGTTGATTCTGAGAAGATAACAAGAAAAGAAAAAGGCAAAAAACTCCCCCGCAGAGTTGTCTAAGACTAACTTTCCTTGCTGGCGCACGCGAGTCGCGTGCGCCAGCAAGGAGTATTCTGAGAGCGGGTTAAAGATTAAATATAGATTCGTACATTCGCCTAAAACTACGCTGTCTCCACATATCGCCTCAAATAATTTTTATACGCCTCCCAATCTTGAATATCTTTTTGTGCTACCCCAGATTTAATAGCAGCTTGTGCTACAGCAGGCGCAACAGTCGTTATCAATCTTTTATCAAAAGGCTTAGGTAGTAAATAGGTAGGACCAAATTCAATTGAAGTTAACCCATAAATTTTCTTTACTTGATCAGGAACTGGTTTTTGTGCAAGTTCGACCAATGCTTCTACAACTGCTAATTTCATCTCCTCATTAATGGCCGTTGCCCATACATCTAGTGCTCCTCTAAAAATGTAAGGAAATCCCAAGACATTATTAATTTGATTGGGATAATCTGACCTACCTGTAGCCATAATAATATCTTTGCGAACGCTCAAAGCTAGATCATAATCAATTTCTGGGTTCGGATTTGCTAAAGCAAATACAATGGGCCACTCAGCCATGCTACGGATGCCCTCGGGCTGAAGTACATTCCCTTTCGATAGTCCTAAAAATACATCTGCACCTTTTAGCGCTTCGGCCAAAGTATAAACCGGACGATCTGTTGCAAACTCTGTCTTAGCACCTTCCAAACCTTCTCTATCCTTACGAATCACTCCTTGGCTATCACACATCACAATGTATTCACGCTTTACACCTAAAGCTATGATAAGCTTAGCACATGCAATGGCCCCTGCACCTGCTCCATTCATTACGACTTGTACATCACCAATCTTCTTGTTAACCAATAACAATGCATTTTTTAGTGCAGCACCCGCTATCATAGCTGTACCATGTTGGTCATCATGCATGACTGGTATGGATAATTGTTTTTTTAATTCCTGTTCAATTTCAAAACATTCAGGGGCTTTAAAGTCTTCTAAGTTGATACCACCAAATGTAGGTGCCAACGCTTTAATAATATGTACTACATCGCTAGGATCTGTAGCATCGATTTCTATGTCAAATGAATCAATGCCTGCAAACTTTTTTAACAGGATAGACTTACCTTCCATAACAGGTTTCGCTGCCTCAGGACCTAAATTCCCTAAACCTAGTATCGCTGTCCCATTAGAAATAACAGCTACTAAGTTTGATTTAGCCGTATACGTATATACCTGGCGCTTATCTTCGGCAATAGCCTGACAAGCAAAAGCTACCCCAGGCGAGTAAGCTAGAGATAGATCATATTGGGTTTCTAAAGGCTTGGTTGCATGAATGCCTAGTTTACCAGCAGGCAGTTGTGCATGGTATTCTAATGCAGCTTCTTTGGTTATTTTAATACTCATCTGGTGATTTCTTGTGATTGGGTTAATATCTGATAATTTTATATCTAATATTTTTGCAATTTAACTTCTTTTTCTCAGCAACCATATACTTTTACATGACCTTAATTAGAAACTAATATGGCTGGTATTTATGTGCATATTCCTTTTTGTAAACAGGCATGTCACTACTGTGATTTTCATTTCAGTACCAACCTAAGATTAAAAAGTAGCATGCTTGAAGCTATACAAAAAGAGCTCGTGTTGCAACAAGGGTACTTAGGAAAAGAAAAAGTAGCTAGCATTTATTTAGGTGGGGGTACACCTTCTTTATTGGAAGTGGAAGAAATAGCTGTTTTAATCAAACAGATTAAGCAGATTTTCTCTTGCAATGAACCGCTAGAAGTTACCTTAGAAGCTAATCCAGACGATATAGATTTAGTAAAATTAGTAGGATTACGAGATATAGGCATTAATAGAATAAGCATAGGCATACAATCTTTTCAAGATAGCTTATTAAAGTACCTCAACCGAGTCCATGATGCTGCAAAAGCATTAGCTAGCTTAGAACTGATATTAAAAGCTGGATTTAAAAACTTTAACCTAGATTTAATCTATGCTATTCCAGGCGAAACTGAAGCGATGCTGAAAAATGATTTAACTATTGCTACTCAATTCCAACCTAGCCATATATCTGCTTATTGCCTTACTATAGAACCTAATACAGCTTTTGGTCGATGGCTAGAAAAAGGTAAAATAAAAGCCGTGGAAGATGAGACAGCAGCCAACCATTTTAATTTACTAGTGACTACCCTCCTATCTAGCGGGTACGACCATTATGAAATATCTAATTTCAGCTTACCAGGCTACCAGGCCCAGCATAATACCAACTATTGGAAAAGAGGAATGTATTTGGGAATTGGACCCGGGGCTCATTCATATAATGGTGTAACTAGACAACACAATATAGCCAACAATCAGCTTTATGTACAAAGCATAGAGAAAAGTAGGATACCTGGTACGGTAGAACTTCTCGAACCCCGCGACCATATTAATGAATATATCATGACTAGCTTACGTACCAAGTGGGGTTGCAACATGATATTCTTAAAAACCAATTACCAGTATGATCTAAAAATACAGCATCCGGGTTATTTAGAACAGCTTATATTTCGCCAGCTAGCTTATATAGATGAAGAAAAGCTCCTATTAACTACAGCAGGCAAACTCTTAGCGGACAAAATAACTGCTGACTTATTCGTAGTTTAGATCCTCCAGAAGCTATATAAAGAATTATTGCTATCTTTGAAAGTTTCTTAATCGCTATAAGATGAAAATTTATCTCAGAATACTCACCTATGCCAAATCCATACGTAATCTAGTACCTTTTTACTTTTTGGCAATCATACTAGCAATTGTTTTCGGGCTTATCAATTTTAGCCTACTTATTCCATTGCTAGAAGTACTGTTTAGCCAAACGGATGCTAGTGAAGCCTTGATCGCACTTAAAAAGCCATCATTTTATTTCAGTTTGATCTATTTTAAGGATTTATTTAGATACTATTTTATGAATGTGATAGCTACCCAGGGTAAGGTTAATGCATTATATTTTGTATGCATCGTTATTATTATATCGGTATTATTAACCAATATTTTCCGCTATGTAGCCGAAATTATAGTAGCTGAAGTGCGTACTAAAATAGTATACAACCTGCGTACCGAACTATTTGCTAAAACTACACACCTACATTTAGGCTATTTCACTAATAAACGCAAAGGAGATATCCTAGCCAGACTTACAAGTGATATACAAGAAGTAGAGAATGCCGTTGTAGATACCTTAAGGGTTTTCTTCAAAGAACCTGCAACAATCATCGGGTTTTTCACAGTGATGTATTATATATCAAGCAAATTTACCCTCTTTAGCCTTGTATTTTTACCTATTGCTGGGATTGTAGTTGCACAAATTGTCAATAAACTACGTAAGAGTGCCTCCAAAACCCAAGCTTCCTTAGCTAATTTAATACATATACTACATGAAACGTTTAGTGGTATGCGGATTATCAAAGCATTTGCAGCACGTCCATATATTTTGAACAAGTTCAGACAAGAAAATGAAGTATATGCGCATGCTAACTTATCTATGGAAATGAAAAAAAGTCTTGCTCCTCACATGTCCGAAGTTTTAGGAGTAAGCATTGTCGCACTTATACTGGGTTATGGGGGTAAGCAAGTGCTGACGCATCAAACTGAGTTAGCAGCTAGCACTTTTATTACCTACATCATTATATTTTCACAAGCACTCATTCCCATCAAATCCATCTCTAAATCTTTGAGTAATATACAGCGAGGATTAGCCGCTGGGAAAAGAATTTTTGAGCTGATGGATACACAGTCAGCTATTTACAATAAGCCAGATGCTATTCAGATTAAAAGCTTTGAAAAAGATATTTGTTTCAAAAATGTATATTTCGGCTATGAAAAAAAGCGTGTACTTAAAAACATCAATCTAAATCTTCAAAAAGGTAAAACTATCGCATTGGTAGGGCCTTCTGGAGGGGGAAAGTCTACCATAGTAGATCTTTTAGCTAGATTTTATGATGTATCACAAGGCGAGATAACGTTAGATGGCATCCCTTTGCAGACATATGATATATATGCACTACGCAAGCTCATGGGTATAGTTACGCAGGAGAATATTCTCTTGCATGATACTGTCTATAATAATATTGCTTTTGGTCGCCCAGAAGCCACAGAAGCAAGCATTATAGAAGCTGCCAAAATAGCTAACGCACATGATTTCATTATGGAATTGCCCCAAGGTTATCAAACTATAATAGGCGAAAGAGGTAATAAATTATCTGGGGGACAAGCACAACGTTTAAGTATAGCAAGGGCCGTACTAGGCAATCCGCCTATACTTATTCTAGATGAAGCTACTTCAGCCTTAGATAGTGCTTCCGAACGTTCGGTACAAGATGCACTTAACGAGTTTATGCAAGATAGAACAGCATTGATTATCGCACACCGCCTAAGTACTATACGCCATGCAGACGAAATTATAGTAATAGAGGAAGGGGAAATTATAGAGAGGGGCACGCACGAAGCGCTGATGCAACAAGAAGGTTTATACAGAACCTTGAGTAAAATGCAGACAACACAATAGCACCCCATCATATAAGTGGTATAGGCAATATTAAAATCAGCAAGTTATGTTTATTGAGGTGTCAGGGCTGAAGCCCTGACACACACTTCCTGACGAACCCAGGGGACCCAAGGCGACAGTTTCGGAAGAAGTCTATTGATGAGGTAACTACAAGCTAAACCCATTCCAGGTATTAACCCTACTCTATTTTTATGATATAATTTCTAGGCGAAGTTGGTCTTTTAACGACTGAAGATGAGGATTTTTCTTAACTAGATGACGAAATTTTTCTTGTGCTGTATAGGGCTTATGAGAGGTAGGTTGACTAGCAGTAAATATTGCTTTAATATCGATCAATGCAGATTGTAAATTGCTACGCAAATAGCTTATTAGGTCTTCTTTTATTTCATTCAAAATATGCTCTTCTATAGAGTTAGTGAATTTAATTAAAATTATATGTCCTTCTAATTCGATAGTTTGATTCATGAGGTTATAAGCTGGAATTTTATTAGCTGTCTTAAGCTGTTGGGCATAATCTTTCCAATGCCTGATTACTGTTTCTTGTGTAATTTCAATATTTACAACATTGGTACTAGCTAAGCTGGAAATATCTGTTGTTATTATTTGATCAATATTAGCCTTAATCTGGGCTAGTTGAGGAATTTTAATAGTAGTCTGCAGACTTTCCATTTTTGTGGTACTGGAGCCTGCATTAGAACTAACATTCGCTATTTGATTAATTTGAGCTGACTTCGTTGCATTTTCCTTTATTTTTATAGGAACCTCTTGATTTAGAACTTCAGCCTTAGTAGAAATAGCAACTTGATTAGCATCTGGCATCATAGCGTTATTTTCTGGCGAACTAGGAGAAGTTTTTTCTGGGGGGGTAGTTTTTTTTTCAAGCGAAGTAGAATTTCTTGTAGCTAGCTCTATCAGCATGAGCTCTACATGAAACCGCTTATTAAGGCTATCTTTATATTGAACAGCACATTCATTAGCAAGATGAAGTGCTCCTAGCAAAAACCTAGGGGACGTTTGTTGCGTTTGTATGCGATATTTCTCTTGTACACTTGGCGCTACTTCTAACAATACCAGGGTTTCTGGGTCTTGGGAAACCAATAAGCTACGAAAATGGCCAATAAGACCTTCTAGAAAATACAATCCATCAAAGCCCGATCTTACGATCTCTTCATAAGCTAGCAAGCATCTATTGATATCTCCTTGTAGAAATGCTTCAGTGAGATTAAAATAACAATTGTAATCCAGTATATGTAAATTTGCTAATGCAGCTTCATACGTAACCTTGCCTGCGCCAAAACTTGCTATAACATCAAACATAGATAGCGCATCTCTTAGGGCGCCATCGGATTTTAGGCTAATCAGGTGCAACGCTTCCTCATCATACGGGATATTTTCTTGATTAGCTACATTTTTAAGCTGTTGTACGATTACTTCAGGCTTAATACGTTGAAAATCAAATATTTGACACCTTGAAAGAATGGTCGGAAGTACTTTATGCTTTTCTGTAGTAGCTAAAATAAATATGACATACTTGGGCGGCTCCTCTAAAGTTTTTAGAAAAGCATTAAAAGCCGCTTGTGATAGCATATGCACTTCATCTATAATATAAATTTTGTATGAACCATGTTGCGGCGGGTAACGTATTTGGTCTACCAGACTTCTAATGTCTTCTACTGAATTATTAGAAGCAGCATCCAACTCATAAATATTAAATGAGGTATGTTCATTAAAGCTTTTACAAGAAACACAAACATCACAAGGCTCGGTATCGGCTGTGAGTTGTTGACAGTTGATAGCTTTTGCTAAAATTCTTGCAGAGGTAGTCTTCCCAACACCTTTTGGCCCACAAAACAAAAAAGCATGTGCTAGATGATTTGTTTTTATAGCATTTTTCAGGGTGGTAGTAACATGAGTTTGCCCTAATACATCATTAAAAGAATGAGGCCTATATTTTCTGGCTGAAACAACAAATTTTTCCATGACTTTAAAACTAATAATACTTTTGATGGTGTTGAGCTATTTATATACCTAAAATCGCTTTTTTAGGAAAAACCTATATTTAGGGAATTGTAAAAGCATGTTCATGGACAATATTAGGATGCTCGTCTACAAAGTTACAAGGTCTTTATGTTAGATAGAAACTATCAACCTATTTTAGAATATTATAATTTAGAACCAGCCTATATTATCTACCGTGCTGTCGGGAATTTCCTCCCGACAGAATAAAATTTTCTCTAGCTTCTCTCTTGTATCAAGAATCACTTATTTTTGCAACATGGGATTACGAAATAGGAAATTTTACCAAGAAAAAAATATATTCTTTACCTCTACAACATGTTACTGCAAGCTACACCTACTAGCTATAGGCAATTCAATGCAGATTTTGGCACAAAGTCTTAACTTCTGCTCCAATAAATACCAGGCAGCCATATTAGGATACGTGTTAATGCCCAACCACATTCATTTTATCCTTCACGTTCCTGATGGTGCTAAGCGAATAGATTTTATGAGAGATTTCAAAAAATTTACCTCCATAAAAACCCGGCAAGAAATAGAAAAATATCGGCCGGGTGATCTAGAAAATTTGCGATATAAAAAAGATAGTCAAGTTTTTAAAGTATGGCAAGATAGGTTTGACGAACTTTATCTAGAATCAAGAGAATTATTGCATATCAAATTAAACTATATCCATACCAATCCGTTGCAAAGCCATTGGAATTTGTCACAAAAACCCGAAGAATATTTGCACAGTAGTGCTATGTTTTATGAACAAGGCATCCAAAATACAGTTAACTTAAGCCACTATATGGATTTTATTTAACTGTCCTGTCTGGAACAAGCTCCTGAGAACACGATGATTGTGCTGTCGGGAGTTTCCTCCCGACAGCACAATCAAATCAAACTAATTTTATACGAAACATGAATGCTACAGATGCTTTGCTAGATAATTATATAGGCCTTTATTGGATATCACCGGCATTATGTATAATCGGAATCCTGATAACTAATCTTTTCCTCCAACTTATAGTAAAAAAAAACTTAGATGCATGGATTCGAGCCACTAGTGTAGTAGGCTTGGGTTGTGCGATTTATATCAGCTTAGCAATAAGTAAAAAATTGCCTACGAACGCTGGTCTTCGTTTATTCAACAACTTAGTATATATCAATTCTTGGACACTAAGTATTCACTTAATCTTGTTCATGGTTACGCTCCTTATATTACTAATACCTGTAGGCAACAGACAACGCAATAAACTTACAGAAGACACTAATTCTGAGAATCACCTTACAGAGATTTTATATCTCGTAAAATCAGCAAGCTTTAATCCCTCAACGTCCTCTATGAGCGACACTGAGGGCGCTAAAAGTGTTACCCCTTCGACCTCCTCTAAGCGTAATATCAAGGGCGCTGGAACAGCGGATATAAGTATCTACGTATTTATGCTGACTGCCAATCTTTTAGGTGGATATTTACTAGTCATAGCCAATCATTGGTTAGTAGTTTATCTGAGCATAGGTTGTATGACAATAGCAGCTAGCGTGCTTATATATGTAAATAACTCGATTGAAAAAAGCTCGTTAGCTAGTACACGTTACCTCATATATAGCATTGTAGCAAGTGCTGTGATGTTGTTCGGGTTATCTTATCTATATGGTAGCACAGGGACCCTCACCATTCATCAAGCCATTCCTTACAATAGTGGAAGCGAACTACATACTTTTTTATATACGCTCTGGCCAATCGGTTTTTTTTTAGCACTTAGTGGACTATTCATGAGCTCAGGAAGCTTTCCTTTTCAGTTTTGGGTACCAAGTATTTACCAGCCTACCTCATTTAGTATAGTAGCCTATTTGTCTACTGTACCCAAAATAGCAATTATAGCTTTTATGTTACAGCTTCATCAACTGGTAGTTTTATCCAACCCTTCTTTAAAAAGTTCTTTGGAAAGTTTATGGGCCATACTAGCTATTTTAACGCTCTTGGTAGGACACATTGCTGCCCTTAAAACATCGGATGCAAAAAAATTATTAGCGTATGGCACGATTGCACAAACAGGCTTTTTCCTTACTTTTTTAGTAACTGATACAAGTACCTATGCTCATATAGTCTACTATATGAGCGCCTATAGCATCATGAATGTAGCTTCCTGGTTAGGATTAAATCTATTTACAAATCTTACAAACAGCACCTTGATCAAAGATTATGCAGGTCTAGGGCGACAGTTTCCGGTATCTAGTAGCTGCTTTTTAGTAAGCATGATCGCATTAATAGGACTACCTCCTACGATCGGCTTCACAGCAAAATTCTTGTTGTTTAGTAAACTATGGCAACAGGTACAAATTGAGCAAAGTCCTTTATTGATCAGCTTATTTTTAATAAATGTGTTAGGCACTTTGTTTGCTTTGTATTATTACCTAAAAATTCCTTACATACTACTTACTAAACCCAAACAACCACAAGTAATACGCTTGGAACAAAGAGACATACAATGGATACAGCTCCTACTAACCATTTTACTGATAGGATTGTTTTTCTACGCTTCGTGCTATCGAGAATCTCCCTTAGGCTTGTAGCATAGCTTGGTAGTTAGCTTACCCCTTGCAAAATTCATTATATTTTATTTGATTAAGTACGCCTGTTTGTTTTGCTAACAGAACTGTCGGGAGAAAATTTCCGACAGCATGAAAATGTCTGTAATAAAAATATATTTTAATGCGCATACTTGCTTACCTAGATAAAGAGTTAAAACAAGCCATTGGGCTATTGTCACTGGGTACTTTTTTAGAATATTTTGATTTATTCTTGTATGTTCACATGGCTGTCTTATTAAATGACCTGTTCTTCCCTCCTGCTAATGAACATGCCCAATCCTTATTAACAGCATTTGCGTTTTGTAGCTCCTTTATTTTTAGACCAATAGGTGCTCTATTATTTGGATATATAGGGGATACCTATGGCCGCAAGGTTACAGTAGTGATTACTACCTTCATGATGGCCATTACCTGCATGATCATGGCCAATGCACCGACCTATTCTCAGATAGGCATTGCAGCCGCATGGATTATAACGGCATGCCGCATTTTACAGGGCATGTCTTCTTTGGGAGAAATTGTAGGAGCTCAGCTTTTTCTTACAGAAGCTACGCCACTACCCGTTAGATTTCCAGTGGTTGGATTAATTATTATTTTTGCTGATATGGGAGCATTAGTTGCTGTTGCAATAGCTGCTTTAGCCACTTCTTATGGATTTAATTGGCGGATTGCTTTTTGGATCGGCTCAGGGGTAGCCATTATTGGTAGTATAGCACGAACTACCTTACGGGAAACTCCCGAATTTGCAGATGCAAAAAAAAGACTTCAAAATGTTGCTGATCGAGCTAATGAAGACCTTACAAATATTAAAAAAAGACCTTTTTACAATCAACCAGTAAATCCTAAAACAGCGTTAGCATACTTCTTAATAAGCTGCTCAGGTCCTGCATTCATTTATTTTATTTATTTCTATATTACTAGTGCTTTTAAGAATGTTTTCAATTATAATGCTCATCAAATTTTAGTACATAATCTATTTTTAATCACATTTCAGTTGGTTGTCTTATCTATATTAAGAACTTATTTAAGCAATAAGATACATCCCCTTAAACTTCTTAGGTTTGTTTGGACCATAACAGCTATCTTCATTTTATTTCTTCCTTGGTTATTGAATCACGTCACATGCCCTTGGCACCTTTTTCTTATCCAGGCTAATATGCTAGTATTTTTGCCTGGTGAGCTTCCAGGTATACCCATTTTTTTTAAAAATTTCCCTGTATTTAAGCGCTTTTCTTATACTAGTTTTTTATATGCTTTGGCTCGTGCATTTATTTATTTTATTACATCTTTCGGCCTAAGTTATTTAATAAACTACTTTGGCTACTGGGGCTTATTAATCCTGATGGTACCTGTGCTCATCGGTTATTGTTATGGGCTTAAACACTTTATCAATCTAGAAAAAGCCGCTGGCAGATATCCTAAATTAACGACTTGGGAGATGGGATAGCCTAGCAGACATGTTTTAGAGATTACAGAACTCCGACTAGAGTTTTCCACCAAAACACCTTTTTCGTGCTGTTTTAGTTTTCTACCCACAATATACTCATTAATAGTTAACAATTCGCGAAATGATAGTTCATTGACATCCAGCAAAAATCAGCCATAGAGTCGGATAGCACATAATTGAATTGTGACGACTCAATCTAAATTTTTGAAATAATCAAGACTCAAGAGCAAGAGGGGGATTTCAGGAACTTTTCAAAAAGCATAACATTGTTCAATAGGCTTAGACATAAACGATTAATATTAACTTCACTAGCTTCTATGGACAGAATTATGAATTATCATCTAATTTAGCTCTATTGGTCTTGATTTAACATTGTTTGCAATTATTTATCCTCAAACAGCTCATGTAGTTTTTGTTGCAGTAATTTTTTATCGGGCAGTTGCATTTGATATTCGGAAACCATTGTAGGCGAGAGGCTACGACTTAGAGCATATTCAACCACTTCGCTGTCTTTGTCTTTGCAAAGCAAAACGCCAATACTTGGGTTTTCGTGGGGTTTCTTTACGTTCCTGTCCAATGCTTCCAAATAGAAATGTAAGCGTTCACGCCTATACGAAAAAAAGTAAAAATAAATGGCTATTAAAGATAAAAGGTTTACCTTAATTACCTATTTAAGGTCTAAAGTTAGCCTAGCATATCTTGATGAATCAAGAACTTAAAG
>Ga0209935_1000879_pt1 | contig 58983 bp, 57 predicted proteins | sample ThiBio_1000_plan_2_FD_183958 | JGI IMG/M metagenome (GOLD analysis project Ga0209935, IMG submission 183958) | Wastewater bioreactor microbial communities from Cape Town, South Africa - Thiocy_cont_1000_plan (SPAdes) | ecosystem: Engineered > Bioreactor > Thiocyanate-remediating >... | reverse complement strand
GATGATGATGATGATGATGATGATGATGATGATGATGATGATGATGATGATGATGATGATGATGATGATGATGATGATGATGATGATGATGATGATGATGATGATGATGATGATGATGATGATGCTCACATACGCCTCTCGATGATGGCGACGAGCAGGATGCGGTCTACTACGTCAAGGGAGTGGCGTACCGCTACCGCCCCAATCGCCAGTTCCGTCGCCGCGGTCCTGCCGAGGAGGACGAAGAGCATCGCGTGCAATCGACCCTGCTCGAGTACGGCCACAAGGCGTACACCACCTCGACCTCGTCCGCCGCCGAAAACAAGCCGTCGGAGAAAGTTCGTGCAACGTGCTCGCTGTGCATCGATTCTCGATAGATGGAATGATTGATTGCCGCCTTTCGACGAACGTAGAGTGCGTTCGCAGCGGTGCTTGAGCGTCAGCTGAGCGGCACCAGCGCTGCAGCAGAGAAGCCGGCCTCGGCCTCGCAACGTGAGGAGGAGGAGCGCCGCTTCAACCGCATGATGCACCACATGGAGGAGAGCAGCTGTACGTTCCACGCCACCGTGTACCCTCCACCATCAGTACTCACTCGCCTCTCGGCGTTGTAGCGGTCGACGTGTCGGGCAAGCGACTCCGCGGTTTGGTGTCGATGGACGGACAGGTCGACCAGATCCGCAGGGTACGCACCCTCCGCTCCATTCTGATCCCTACGAAGACGCGGCATCTCACTTGTTCGCCTACAGATGAACGAGGAACTCGACGAAACTCGTGCGCAATCTCAACCTGAGCTTGGAGGCAAATCAGGAGTACGTACCCTCGAAGCAGCCTTGGTTTGCCTTGGCTTGGCTTGCTCGGCTAAACAACGATGAGCGTTTGCCGTGTGGTGCAACAGAAGCAGTACGAGGAGGAGGTGCACGAGCGCCAGGTCGAGAGCCTGAAGCGACAGATTCTCGCTGTCAAGGAGCGATTGCGCACGTTCGTCGAGCCGCACAAGAAGCTGCTCGGCGAGTTGCGTGAACTCGAGGAGCGCTTCTCCGAGAAGGTCGAGATTAACCAGCGCATCGAGGCCGAGCTGGCCAAGTTCGAGACCATGGTCAATGACGATGTACGCTCGCGTTACTCTTGGAACCGTGGTGGCCTCCATTCGAGCATCGGCTCACTAATCGCCACCACAGAACAAGGAGGACATTGCCACGTTGCGCTCGTTGTTGATTCTCAACGAGAGCCTCAAGAAGCAAGAGGAGCAGTTCCGCGAGAACTGCAAGGCACAGATGGCTGCTCTCAATGCCCGCATCGAGCAACTCAAGACGCAAGAGTACGAGTCTCTCTCTCTCCTCGTTCGCTCTCTTTGTGATGGCGCTAACGATATATGGTCGTTGTAGGCCCGATATGGAGCTTCTCAATCGTGAGCAGCTCATCCACGAGACCTACGAGAAGGATCTCCACAACCTCACGCGCGTTCGCCAGGCCGTCAACAAGAAGATTCGTGTATGTATCCACACGTATTCTCTCTCACATGCCTCACGGCTGAGAGTGTATCTCCTCACGCAATGGCGACTTCCACCTCGTGCCTTCCGTGCGTGTGCAGGACATTACAATGGTCGAGCGCAAGATGGACGAGATTCCGTCGCGCTCCGAGCTGCAACAATACCAGAGCCAATTCCTCGAGCTGTACGAGCAGGTGGCAGCCAAGCTCACCGAGACGCGCAAGTACTACCAGATGTACAACACGCTCGACGACACACTGACCTTCCTCACCAAGGAGATCTCGATCCTCAACTCGATCCACGACAACTTTAAGAACGCCCTCAAATCGGCCGCCCTGAAGACCACCTTCCTCGAGCAGTTGCAGAACATTGTCAATAGTGTCGATGGATACATGAAGCGAGTACGCATACATTGCAAGACGCGCGCGCTCGTGTGCGAGCTGCAATGCAACCGGCAACCATGGTACTGATTCGGCGGCTGCCGGCGCACAGACTGAGGACAAGCTGGCGCAGCAGAAGGACACGCTGCGCCAAGTCAACGACCAGTACCTGCAGATGATCGAGCGAGAGCGCAGCTTCTACCAAGCAACGCGTGCCTTCGCCGACGAGTGCGAGAGGAACCGAGCTCTCGCCGAGCGCACGACGGCCACTCTATGAGCCACGCCTGTTACTTCTCGGCTCAACCAGCCAACGAGCGCTCTTTCTCTCTCCTCGCTCAACCACGCCCCTCTTTGAATCCCTCTCTTCTATCTCTAGCTCTACCTCTACCCTCAAATGAACACTCTCTGAGAGCTTTCATGATTCGCTGGTGTAGAACCAACGGTACCCATCAGAGCGAGAGAGAGGGAGAGAGACGTTGAGGTTGGAGTGAGAGGGTGTGGAGCTTCACTTCGTTGTTCACTTCGTTCGTGCAGCAGCAGCACTCAAAAGCGCGCTCTCTCACACAGACCTCGTGCTTCGTCGACGAGCGACGCACGACTACCAACGCAACTCCAAAGGCTCATAGTGTAGAGTTAGTTCCACAACAAGAGATGGAGTCGAATCCAGAGTACACGGCGATCTTGACGGCCTCGAGGGAGTTCCTCGAGGGACGTCGCGATCTGCGAGGCCTCGACGTCTTCAGCTCGTGGCGCCTGCTGCTGGTGCGTCGCTCGTCGCGCCTCCTCACCCTCACCCGCTCGATCGCTGCGCTCGATACGATCGCGAGAAGGTCTACTCGTGCTCGCGGTGGCATGATTACTCACTCGCTCTCGCTCGCGTTGCCGTTGTCGTTGTCGTCGTTGTTGTCGTTGTTGTCGTTGTCGTTGTCGTCGTTGGATCGATCGTAACGACTGGCGTCCTCCCTCGCAGACCGGAGAGGAGATCCAGCAGATGATTCGTCGCGTGGCGAAGCGACTCGACGAGCTGTTCGAAGGCAAGGACATCGTGCTGGTGTGCATCCTCAAGGGCTGCGTGTTCTTCTACGTCGACCTCGTGCGCTACATGACGATCCCCTACAGCACCTACTTCATCGAGGCCTCGTCGTACCACAACCAGCAGACCCAAGCCGAGACCGTCGAGCTGCTTAGGTACGAGTCCGATGCCGACGAACGCGTCTATCTATCTTCTATCTATCTATCTAGTGAGCTATCTATCTATCTATCTATCTATCTATCTATCTATCTATCTATCTATCTATCTATCTATCTATCTATCTATCTATCGTGATCTATCTATCTAGTGAGCTAGTGATCTTGCGCCTTCTTCTTCGAGTTCTCACACGATGGCGGCAGCGTGCTGGTGCCGTCCAAGTTCGAGAACAAGACCGTGGTGCTGGTCGACGAGCTGTACGACAATGGCACGACGCTCAACGCCGTCAAGGAGAAGCTGATGCAGGAGCTGAGTCTGCCGTCCGAGCGCATCTTCACGTGCTGCCTGTTCCGCAAGCTGAAGGTCACCTCGGCGCCGGCGCCCGACATGGTGGGCTACGACCGTCTGCCCGATCTCTGGCTCGTCGGCTACGGCCTCGACGACGCCCAAGGTCCGTGTCGGCAGGCTCCGATCGACGCTGGCTGATTGGTGGGATCGGCTCGGGTGAGAGTGCGAGCACGAGCGCGAGCACACGAACTGACCGCGTTGCGTTCGAATCGGTGTGCCGGCACAGAGAAGCGAGGCTGGACGACGCTGTATGCGATCCCGCGCGCGCCCGGGCTGCCCAAGCACTCGGACGATCTGTTGTTCGAGGAGACCGAGGACGGCCGCGCGGCCCATCTCCGTGCTCGCAAGGCCTTGTTGCAGCAGCTCGAGTAACCCGCGTTCACTGCTCGCGTGAGTCTGTCGCTGTGAGGCATGCTTGCCGTCGTAGTCTTCATCATCAACGTCGTCGTCGTCGTCTTCGCCGTTGTTATCGTTGTGTTTGTGTTGTTGTTCTTCATCATACGCAGCATTAGCTCGCTCATCACTCAGCTCCTTGTGCCGCTCTCGATCTCATTCTCTCTCTCGCGCTCTCACTCGTCCACCTTCATCGTCTGTTGACTGCGATTTTGGAGCCATTGGTTGTCAATGGCATAGCGTTTATGCATTTCATCTACCATCATCATCATTCATTCATCATTCATTCATTCATCAGATAATTATTCCAATACTTACATACCTCCACATCTCTCAATCATCCTCCATTGTTGGTGTTCTTGTTCTGGCGACTCTGCATTGATTCATTCATTCATTGGACGCGATGCTTGGTGACTTCGAATAGTTTGTCTTGTTGGATCAGCGTTGTTCTCCTGGTTGGTGGAATGGATTGTGGCTCGGGAGTTGAATTGTAAAAGGCATTGCGAGCCGAATCGTTCATTGATGCTCACGGGGCAGCTAGCGTGATGGCATTCAAGGCTGCAAAGTTGATCGACCCAACGCCACCGATCGGGCTCCATCCAGGTTGCGTTGACGCGAAGAACCCGATGCAACAAGGCGTGTCGCCATTGTTGCCCTGTGCAATGTGCAGGAACGGCGGATTGGGCTGTTGCTGGTTGTTGGCGTAGGTCTGGTAGATGAGTGGATTCAAGAAGCCCAACGGGGCCTTGCCGGCCTTGAGGCGCTGGTCGTTCATGAGCGCAAACATGCCAGCGACCGCGGGCGTCGAAGCTGAAGTGCCTCCAATGTAATCAGGGTTGCCTGTATCACGAGCGAGTGAGCGAGTGAGTGGACGAGAATCCAGAGGCTACGACGACGACGACAATCGGGCTCGGTTCGAGATACTTACCATTCTCGATGATCTCGTAGTTCCAACCATAGGCACACACGTCGACGTAGCCACGATTCGAGGCGTTGAAGAAGCTCGCCGGAGGCAGCGGCGACGTTGACAGGAAGCGAGTGACGGCGTCGTTCTGGTACGATGGACGCGCAAAGTGCGTGCTGAAGCCGCCGCCCGAGAACGGAATGCCGACCTCGACGTTGGTCGGATTGCCGGCGAGATCGTAGGCGGCGGTCGTGGCTCCGACCGACGTCACGTACGGCGACGAGGACGGAAAGTGAGCGACGTACTGCGTCTGGTTGGGCTGCGAGCAGTCGCAGCCGACGCCGTAGTCGCCCGAGCTGAAGAGCAGCGAGTGGCCGAGGACGCCGAACTTTTGGAGCTCGGCGGCGACACGGGTGAGGTAGGCGCCGCTGTACGAGCGCTCACTCTCGCCGTACGAGATGCTGTTGATCCACGGCGCGTGTGGCAGCTGCAGCATCAGCAGGATCCACTCGAGGAACGGCTCCTCCTGGTTGCGCGGGTTGACGCCCGGCACGTACACGAACCACGTCGGCACGTTGACGCCGACGCCCATGATGTACTGCAGATCGAGCTCGGCCTCGCCTCCTGGACGCGAGACGTTGTTGAAGCCGACCTGCACGGCGACCGTGGCGTTCGGCAGCGCGTTGCGTTGCAGGAAGAGCGAGAGGTCCGACTCGCTGTACCACTGCTCCTCGAACTCGTGCACGCCCTGCGAGTTGTTGGCCATGATGCCCGACGTCACCGTGATGTTGTAGTGCTTGCGCAGCACCGCTGGCGTCACGATCTGATTCGAAGGAGGTGCCGTGCTCGTTGCCTCCGCCGCTCGTTGTCGTTGCATGGCGAGCTTGGGTCCCAACCGTTGCTGTTCCTGCTGTTGCTGTTGCTGATGCTGTTGGAATGCGCGACGTGCTCGCAACGAGCCGAGCTTCGATGGAAAGTGCGAGATACCTGCCACGATGTCGATCAACGATGCAATGTGGCTCGGCACGCGGTACTCGAGCGTGCGAACGATGCGCCACGAGTGTACGAGCTCGTGCTGGAACTCGAACAGCCGAGCGCCCAGCATGGCCGACGCAATGTCGACCGTCGTGTCGACCACGATCCAGTCATGCGTGAACACCGTGTCTTGCAGCGCTCCGCATCGTGGCATCTCGTCGAACTCGTCGTTGTTCGAGCGGCGGCGCCAGCGCTCCGAGTCGTAGTGCGTGGCGTTCAGGTGCGCGAGCCAGCGGCACACTTGGTGCACGGCGCGAGGCTCCGGCGCCACGAGGTCCGCGAGCTGGCGGCGTGTCAGGTGTGCTCCGTAGCGCGGGGAGCTCGGCGTCGAGACAGCGTACAGCGTCGACTCGAGCGCCGCCGTGTTGCGCAGCTTGAGGGCAACGTACAGCCGCACGCGTTGGTCGGCTCGAGCCTCGCGCACCTGGCGCCACAGCGACGCTCGAGCTGCGGCGATCGTCTGCGGAGGCTCGAGCGCGTATCGAGGTTCGAAGTCGCTTGCGCGTGCGTCGGCGCTGCTCGCGGCACCTGCCAGCAACAAGGCAGCTACTGCCACGACTACTGCCAGCACCTGCATCGTCTGGCGAGGAGCGAGAGAGAGAGAGAGAGAGAGAGAGAGAGAGAGAGAGATGCGAATGAATGCGAGCGACAGAACGAATGATGGATGGATCGAATCGAGGGCGCGAGTGTATTCGAGAGAGCGAGAGAGCGAGCGCAAGCGTAGAGAAGGAGCGAATGTTGTCCCGTTGGTAACACGGCTGCGAGGAAGGAGAGAGTGAGGGACGCGCCCTCGCTCGGCTCGCAAGCCACTGACTTCAAGGGATGGCGATTCTTGTAGCAACGAGTGAGACACTGCTTGGAGAACGCGTTCCAACAGGTTGGAAGTGTTGAAGACCAACGCTCCAATATCGTTGCGGTGCCACGGCCTTGAGCAGCGAGGAGCGAGGAGCGAGGAGCGAGCGAGCAGGTGCCGGCGCTCCAGCGATTGGTCGGAGTCGAGTTGTGAGTGTGCGAGAGAACCACCCGGGTGCGGTTTATTGCTCTTTGCAGTCAGCGCAACGATGCCCACCAGAACCTGAACCCACATACCTACAGCAGCAACCAACGAGAGTCAGTGAGTTGCGACCACCAAAACGACAACGACAACGACAAGACGATGCGAGAGAGAGAGAAGAGAGAAGAGAGAGAAGAGATGAGAATGGATGTCGATCAAGAGTGTTACGCGGCCGTATTGAGGAACGGATACGAAAGTAGTTGATCAGTTCTTCTTGCAAAGAGGGTTATCGGAGACAGAGCATAAGCCAAATATCTGCGCCGAGCTGTCTCAGTGCGTAGAGAGGATGAGCGCGCGTTGCCCACCACGAAACGAAACTCGACCAAACAAACAAGAGGCTTACCTGAATCGAACGAGCGAGCGGCTTCCGCGCGGCAGCGACGCGAAACGACGACCGACAGTGATGGCGCACCTAGAAGCGACGAGGAAGATGTCAGCGGATCGATTGGCGCAAGCAACTACGCGTTACAAGTGCTCACAGGTCAAACTGCCCACTAGCTCTCTGGCACCCATAAAACCACTGGGGAGCAACGGAACAAGTGCTCCGCAGCAGGATAGAGGATGCGTGCGTGCGTGCGGTGCAAGAAGGCAACAGAGCAAGAGCGCGCCGCAACCACGCAAGCTTCTCGTACCTTGCTATCGAGAACGGAGGGGGCAGCCAGCACGATACACGATGCTACACGATACACGATACACGATGCACGATGCAGGAAGACGGAGCGATGCACAGAGGGCGAGGGGAGGAGAGGAATGAACCAAAAAGCGCAGCAACGAGCGATGTGGCCTAAAATATGTCTTGCGCAAACGCCTATGTTCGCCTGAGGCACAGCGAGCTTATACCATCGCATTTCACTGAGACACCGAGCCCTCTACTGCGTGACCAATGTTCCGGGGCATGGCATCAGTGTTCTTAGCTTCCTGCTGTTGCTGCCGCTGTTGCATTCCTTGCTGCCTGCGTGAGCCGAGCCATGTCGCGCGCTGCTATCGAGCTCCAGGTCGCCGAGCTGCGAGCGTCGCTCTCGGCTACAGATCCCGAGACACTCTATGAACGATTGGTTGCGATATTTGATCGGCCCGATGCTGATTTGTACGTGGATTGGTTGGCAGCTCGACGACACGTGAACGACTCTCATTCCTCGTTGGATGATGGCAAAGTGACGAGCTCGGCTTGGTGGTATCAGCGGAACCGCAACATCTGAGGCTCGACGAGTCGGCCAGAAGTGAGGTCGAGGTGGTGCGCGTCGGCTCGCTGCAGCTGGCAGCTATTGTGGCGGTCGGACAGCACAAGTTGGCGCTGGCGTACTGGGCTGCTGCCGTGCTCTTCCCTGTGGCGCTGCGGCACTTTCTGCGTCTGCGCTACGCACTGCTGCAGCTCTGCGACGAGCCACTCGCGCCAGTATCAGCAGAGGTGGCAGCACATCGATTGAGACAGTCGAATCTCAGTGATACAGCGCATCAAGAGAATGCTCGACTTGATGGTATGCTGTGCTCCTCTTCGATCGGTTGGATGGATTGGACTCGGATGCTGAATGTCGCAACGATACACAGAACAACAAGTCCTCAAGCAAGTGGAGCGTGCCTCACGAATCATGCTGCTCGTGACTGGCGATAACTACTCGGCGCTGAACGCGCGCAAGCGCCTCGTGTTGCGTGGATTCGTGACGCCACGCGATGAGCTCAAGACGCTGAACTTCATCTTCTCCAAGCATCCCAAGTCGGGCGACGGCTGGGCCCATCGGTACGAGGCCTGTGGTGCTCGATGGCACGACAAATGCTGAGTAGTGTGCTGACCGCCCTCTCGGCGAGTAGCAAATGGGTGCTACGCCAACTGATGCAGTCTCTCGGATGCGCGAGCCCGAGAGATGCCGTAATCGATGGCCACGTTGTTCGAACCGACGTGGTCGAGATCATTCGTGGGGAGCTGGACGAGTGCGCCCTTGTTGGAGAACGCTACTCCAAGAACTACAACTGTTGGTCGTATCGCCGTGAGGCTCTCAAGTGGTCTCTCGATCGTGCAACGGTACGTGGCGTTTGATCTCGATCTCGATCTCGAGACATCAGAGAGCGACAGGCCGCTGAATGCCGCTCGCCTTGTGTAGCTACGAAGAGAGCTCGATAGCATTACGGTGTGGCTGCGGAGACACATCTCGGAGCATTGCGCATATCACTACCGCCAATTCGTGCTGCTCGAACTGCTCCGACTCGAGTGCTCGTCGGTGTGCGAGTTCGTTTCGAGCATGGCAGTCGATTCGCACCTCAGGAAGACCACCACGCCGAGCGACAACGCCGTCGAAGCCGCGAGCTCACTCGACGTCGAACGGCTCGTGCAGAGCTGGCTCGACGAGTTCAACTGGACCAAGGCGCTGATACACACGTTCCCGGGACACGAGGCCATGTGGTGCCATCTGCGGTTCTTGGCGCTGCATTGGGCACTCGTGTCACACGCGCTCTCGCGTCACACGGCCTTTCAGCAGCTCGTTGCGAAACGAAAGGCAGACGGAGCATCACGCACTGCCGCTACCAGTACTGGCCAAGATGAGTATAAGCCGCAGCAGAGCGTGTCGTTCGAGAGCGAGCTGGCGTATGCCGAACACTGCCAACGCGATACGCAAGTGGCACGATTCGAGGAGCAGGCGCAGTATGCACGAGGCTACGGACGCTGGTTGCGCGAAGCAGTCATCCATCAGAACTGGTAGAGACTGGCGCAGCTGTTGCTGCTGTTGCTGCTGCTGCTTTCGGTGTGGTAATGGGCGATGTTGTACATTTGCCATCGTCGCACGAGAGGCGTCGATACGAGTGAGATGTGCGAGCTGCGAGAGACACATTCGATAGGAGTGGAGTGGACGGTGGCGGTGTAGTATCTTGATCAATGCAATGGGTCTGTTGACCGTCGATCATATCGCTGAGCTCGTTCGAGCATAAGTAGCGCCAGCAACAACAACAGCAACAACAACAACAACAACAGTAGTTTACGCCGAGTGTTGGTAGACGACGGCGCCCTTCTTGATGACGTACGCAATCGGAGGATCGCACAGTTGATAGATCACGTGCTCCCACAACGGCGCATCGATCACCACCATGTCGGCGAACTTGCCAGGCTCGAGCGAACCGTGAGTCGCCGACTTGCCGAGAGATGCTGCACAGTGCAACGATGCCATGACCATGTGAGAGGCGGTGTATCGTCCAAGGCGCGGCAATGTCGTACCTGCCGAGTTGATGGTCGCAGCAGCGAGCGCCTCGTTCATCGTCATGCGCATCATGACGCACGCGAGATTCATGACGTGCGGCATCGACATGCAGTGTGCGTTGGGATTGTAGTCTGAGCCGAGCGCAACCGGCACGCCGTTCTCGATCAACTTGCGAGCCGGAGGCGGCGTCAGACGCAGCACGTAGGCCGTGGTCGGCAGCAGCACGGCGAACGACGGTCGAATGGCCATCGCTTGGATGCCGTCGTCACTGATCTGTGCATCGAGCCGCTCGAATTCAGCGATGCTCGGCACACACGTGTACCGAAGAGGTGCGCTCACTCGTTCCAGCAAGCATCACGTACGCATTCGAGATGCGAGACCGCGAGCGCCTGCAGCTCGCCTGCCAGCTCGCCTGCTTGCATCGGATTGATCTCATCGCCATGGAAGTTCAGCTGCAATCCCAGTGCAGTACCAGCCTGATCCACGCGAGCGAGAGAGAGAGAGAGAGAGAGAGAGAGAGAGAGAGAGATGCCACCATCACCGCCACGTCGCACGGTTGAATATCGATGGCGGTTCGAGGCTGGATCAAGCAGCGCCACGACGCACCTCGAGGATCTTGCGAGTGTTCTCGCGATCGAAGACGCCCTTCTCGAGGAAGACATCAATGTTCTCGGGCGAGATCTCGCCGGCGTTCTTGAGCTCGGCGAGCTTGGGCAGTTGCACTTGGAGAATGTCGTGCGTGGCCTCGTCGGCCGTCTTGCCCACTGGCACCGAGTGCGCGCCAAGGAAGGTCGCCGACAGCTCGATTGCGTTCGTGCGCTGCGACGCTCGATGAAGCACGCGAAGCATCTTCATCTCGGTGTCGCACTCCAATCCATAACCTGCTCGAATAACATGTGCGAGCAAGCGTGTGTTAGCGTGTCAGCAGTGAATGCTCGCTTGCGCGAGACAGGCGTACCGCTCTTGGCCTCGACGAGCGTGGTGCCGAAGCGAGACATGCGAGCCAGACGCGGCAGCAACAGCTCCAAGAGCTCCTCCTCGGAGCTGTCGCGCGTGTGGCGCACCGTGAAGCCGATGCCACCGCCGCGCTTGTGGATGTCCATGTACGTGGCACCGGCGAGCTTGAGCGCGAACTCGTGCACGCGATCGCCGCTCCACACCGGATGCGTGTGGCCGTCGACGAAGCCGGGCACGATGCTCTTGCCCGTGGCGTCGATCTCGCTCGCGAACGACGCCTCAGGGTATCGCGTCGCGAGCTCGCTCTCGGGCGCAATGGCCTCGATGCGACCATCGAGAGCGACCACGATGCCGATGCCGACATTGTCGGCGCCGGCCTCGAGGATGTGGATGTTGTTCATGTCGGCGCCACGCAGGAACGGCTGTCCGGCGTTGGTGACCGTCACTACTTGGCGCGCATTGCGCACACGGAGCTTGTGAGTCGGTGCTGAGGCCATCTATCTCGAACAACGACGCCACAAACCGAGAGAGAGCCAGAGAGAGCGAAGGAGAGTGAAGGAGAGTGAAGGAGAGTTGCTGTTCTTAGCTCGGAGTTGCTCGCTCTCTGCGAGGTTTCCTTGGTCGATCGTAGGAGGCTGGCTCATATCATATTTCACTCCACTCTCGCGGAGCTAAATATCGATCGACATCGCCGCTGCCACCACCACGTCGGCCGCTGGTGTATAAATGATACCAGAGAGAGTGCTGCCGATAGATTGTACGAGAGAGATTGATAAGCCGCAGCAACAGCAGATAACAGCGACGGGCTTCCGGGGCACAGAGTTTTTACGCGCGTAAAAGACGATTAACGGTGCTCCGGAGCGCGCGGAGCTCTACGCTGGCGAGGCAAAAGGGCGCCAGTTTTTCCTCCGCTTTCCCTCCGAGTGTGTGCGGCGCTCTCTTGTTCTCTTGTGCGCCTCGTGTGCGACCGCTATTCGCGTGTGCTCCTCGTGCTGTGTGTGTGCTCCCGCTCCCGCTCCCGCTCTCTGTGCTTGGAATCACCTGGATACCCTCGGTGGTTGGTGGTGTTGGTGGTGTTGTTTCGTGTGTTGAACGTGACGCTGGTGTGTGGTGGTGCAACCTTGTGGTGGGCCATTGTGGTGGTGTTGGCAAGCGAAGCGACAACCGTCTGCGACCCTCGACGAGCCTCAGAGGCCGTCTCTTCTCTCGCTACCGCCTCCTGGCCTTCGCTCTGTGTGAGTTGATTGTGTGCGTGCGTGCGTGTGTGTCTCGAACCGCCTCGCCTCGTATCTGAATCTTTTGTGCAAACCCGCGATCGAACGCGTGGTGCTCGTGCTGGCCAGTGAGCTTGATATATTCGCTCTCAATCGACCTTCTTCTTCGCTCTCATTGTCGTCGTTGTGCTGCTGTTATCGTCGCGCGTGAGAGGTGGTGTCGCGTGTGTGTGTGGCGTAGCTTGCTGTGCGCGTGCTCCTTGCTTGCACGTGCTCCTCAGCCACCCACCTCCCAGCCCCAGCCCCAAACCCCAGCCAAGCCCTGCGCAGTACCCTTGTTCTCTCGGGTCCCTCGTGCAGTCGCTGCTTGGCTTGTGTGTGTTCTGTGCTGTGGTGTGGTCGCACCCTCGCGTACGCTCTTGTTCTGCGATTGGGCCGTTAGTTGCGTCTTGTGTGGGTATCTCACGTTGTGTGTCTATCTCTCTCGCTCGTCTGCTCTAGCAGTCAGTTGCTCTCTTCTCTGTGTGCGTCTGCATCTGTGTGGCTGTGTGTACGTCGAGTCGATTCGTGACAGATAGATAGGTCTCGCGGTGGTTGTAGTGGACATAATCACTTGACTCTATCCTTCTTCTCTCTCAGTCGCTCACTCACTCAGTCGCTCTTCATCGCTCTCTTCTCTTCTCTTCATCTCCTCGTTGTTGTTGTTGCAGCCGCTCTCTCGTTCTTTGTGATCATTATCAATCATGGGCGTTGCCAACTTCGTCGTCAAGCCTCTCGGGCTCGCTTTCGGACTCTTGTGGAACGCCCTCGATGGTCTCGTGACCAAGGTGTGCGGCAAGCAGGCCGACGCGGTCGACGGCCCGTTGACCAAGTTCCTGCTCGACTACCGTTGGGTGTTGGTGTTGTTCATCGTGCTGCCGCTGTCGAAGCTGTTCGACCTGTACTGGTGCGTGCGCAACTGGGTGTTCCGCACGTTCCTGAGTGCGCCGCACGAGCACGAGAAGCGCGTGCAGGCCATCATCGAGCAGATGCGCCAGTGGGACGCCAGCGGCCGCCACGGCCTGCTGCACACCAACCGACCGGGCTGGGCTCAGATGAGCACGCGCGTCGCGTGGTACAAGGACGGCCGCAAGGCCAACGCCATCGACATTGACCTCTACGACATTCTCGAGGTCGACACCGAGCGCCGCATCGTGCGCGCCGAGCCGCTCGTCAACGTCGGCCAGCTCTCGAAGCGCCTCGTCGGCATGGGCTGGACCATCCCGATCATGCCCGAGATGGACGACCTCACGCTCTCGGGCCTGCTGCTCGGCTACGGCATCGAGGGCTCGAGCCACAAGTACGGCCTCTTCTGCGACATTATCAAGTCGGTCGACGTCATCACCGGCGACCTCCAAGTCGTGCACTGCTCGGCGACCGAGAACGCTGACCTCTTCCACGCGCTGCCGTGGTCCTACGGCGCGCTCGGCTTCGTCGTCGCGCTCGAGATCGAGATCGTGCCCGTCAAGCCCTTTGTGCGCGTCACCTACCTGCCGTGCCACACCAAGGACGACTTCGTCGCCGCCTTCCAGGAGGCCTCCACCGGCCCCAACCCGCCCGAGTTCGTCGAGGCCGTGCTCTTCGAGCCGCAGCGCGGCGTCATCGTCACCGGCGACTACTGCGACACGGCCGACGTCGAGTGGTCCAAGAAGAACGCCATCGGCTGGTGGTTCAAGCCGTGGTTCTACAAGCACATTCAGAGCTTCCTGCAGTACCGCGCGCCGCAGGTCGAGTACATTCCCGTGCGCGAGTACTACCACCGCCACAACCGCTCCATCTTCTGGGAGGGAGAGCTCATCTTCCCGATCGGCACCCACACCTGGTTCCGCTACCTCCTCGGCTGGCTCATGCCGCCCAAGGTCTCGTTCCTGCGTCTCACCGAGGGCGAGCTCGTGCGCAAGTTCTACGAGGACCGCCACGTCGTTCAGGAGGCTCTCGTTCCTACCGCTCAAATGTCCGAATACCTCACCATGTTCCACGAGACCTTTGAGTGCTACCCGCTTTGGATGTGCCCACACAAGATGATGCGTACTGAGCCTCGTGGTTATATGTATCCAAAGGATGGAATGGGTATGTTAGCTCTCGTGATCTCTCTATCTATCTCGTGATATCTCTCACTCACTCACTCACTCACCCACTCTTGCAGAATACGAGCACTACATGGATATCGGTGCTTGGTTCGCTCCGGGCCCCGTGTTGCGCAACGAGCCCTACAACTCGCGCGCTCAAGTGCGCAAGTTCGAACAGTACCTGCGTGAGAACCGCGGCTACCAGTGCCTCTACGCTTGCATCGAGCAAACTCGTGACGAGTACCGCCAGATGTTCGACTGCTCTCTGTACGACCACTGCCGTGCCAAGTACAAGGCTGACGGTGTCTTTATGGACACGTTCGATAAGATTGCGCGTCCTTGGAATCGATCCACTGCTTCCAAGTAACGCATCTATCCCTCGTAACGCATCTGTCCCTCGCTCCTTCCTTCCTTCCCTCCCTCGTTCGTTCCCTTGCTTTGTTCTCTCTCTCTCCTCTCTTCTCTTCCTTTGAACTAGCACTACCATCTCTCTCCTCCTTCCTTGCACTTTCACACTAGCGCTCTCACTTACACCGGCCTCCCGTAGTACCATATGTTCGATGCACACTTGGCCGTGTTGCATCTGAACCGTGATTTTGTCCATTGTTTTGTTGCTCTGTTATTGTTCATGTCGTGCATAACACACACTCACGCTCACTCAGTCTCTGCTCCTCTCTCCCTCTCGGTCAACCCGCCTCTCAAACACTCACTTCCTATGTTCTGTTGCTGTTCAACTCTTGTACCATTACTACTACTATACTACTGCCACTGCCACTCCTCCTACTCTTACCCTAACCGTCACTACTCCACTACCACGAAAGTTGATCCAACCCCCTTACTCATCATATCTATACCCACCTTTATGAATACCTACTTTCCTTACAAAGTATCTACCCGACTTGCGTCCTTCCCAGCTCGCTCGCTCGCTCGCTCGCAGAGGCGTTACAGTAATAATGCGCTCGAGTTTATGAATACCATGCACCTGCCGTCTACTCGATCTCAACTGGCAGAATGTACTCGAGCGGTATTCGGCGCGCATACTGCGAGATTCGGATCCACTTGGTCATACAGTACTTGACGCCCTTCAATACTCGCTTGCCGACGTGCAATGACAGCGGGTCCCACTGCCCCGCGGCATCAAACGTCCAGAACAGCACTGCATCGCCTCGCACTATACCAGCAGCCAGCCAGCCATCAGCACGCTGCATGCCACGCCTACCTCCACAGCACGTACCAACCGGCACGTCCAATCCGATCAGCGGGAAGCTCGTCTCGCCTCCCTCCTCGGGCGCACCGAGGTAGATCAACACCGTTGCGATTCGAGTGCCCGCGGAACCCCATGCTGCAGTGTCGAGTGCGCCGCCAGTCTCACTCGTGATGAGCGAAAGAGCTTGACAACGATGACGAACGAGCTTGCTCGACGATAACGTACCAGCCGAGTGGTTCCCGTGACCGAGCTCGAATGCATCGTGATGCGCACGGTACTCTTGTCCGACGGCGTACCGCAGCAAGTAGAAGTGCTCGCCATTGTTCGATGGAATGCGCGTCCATCGCGCAATGCGCTCCTCGACTGTTCGGACCACAAAGTTGTTGGTCATGTTCTCTGCCTGTATCGCCCGTCGATCCATTGGTCAATCCACGATTCCAAGACTCATTGAATCGAAGCAATCGTACCAAGAACACACCCGAGCTCGTTCGTTCCTGATCAGCCCAGCTTGTGCCCTCGGAACTCAGCACAGTGGATCGTGTCAATCCCAACGCATGGCCATTTCGTAACTGCCATCCCACGAATACATCGTCCCATCAATCGATCGATCAATACACACGAGACCGACGCAGCTACGAATGCCAATCGCCACGCACCAGATAGTTGCATTCGGCGTCCGATACAAAGTTTCGATAGACTGCGATGCGTGGACTCCACGACAATATCGTGATCTTGCTCGGGTCGATAGCAGTCGAGCACTTGGGTCTCTTGTTCAATGGGGTGCTTGCTTCTTGCAGTTGTTCGACGCTCCGATTGTCTGGATGCATCACAGACACCAGATACCGTTCGTTCAATCAACGAATGCATCTTGCATCGATCATCTCGATAACTATATCTATGCTTGGGAGATGAGCGCCGTTGGATTGTTTGCGAGGAGTAGTTGTAGTGCGAATAGTGAGAGTCCTCGCTTGTACTTGTGTCGGTGTCGGTGTCGGTGCGTATGAGCAGCAGCATGATCATCATCGTAGTACCTTTCGGCCATGTGAGGAACACGATCAGCACGAAGATCAGTATCCCATACAACCAGTACTTGGCCGCTGTCTGGCGATCCTTACCACCGCCGTGTTGGTGGCCATGATCCGATCCACCGGGTCCGTGTTGGTGACCGTGCGATGAGCCGCCGGGTCCATGTTGGTGGCCATGATCCGATCCACCAGGTCCGTGTTGGTGACCGTGCGACGAACCACCGGTGAGTGGCAACATGATGGCGCTGATGGCGACTACCCAACCAACTGGCCGAGTGATTGCTAAGACTCGGTGATGTCTACAAGCTTCGATCGTCGATTCTCGAAGGCTCTCGATGTGATCGGCGGGTCAGGCACCTCTCGACACGGCTCCAACACGCTCGCGTTCCAACGACAGCACTCTGCTCGATCTCGCCGCGTGGCTCTCGAGAGTCAAACCCGTTACAGCACACCACGCTCGATCGTTCACTCTGTCTATTGGCTCGTCAGAATCAACTCGACGATGAGTGTAGTCAATCGGGCAGTCTCACAGGTCCAGGCAGCAGAAGCAGCAGCAGCAGCGAGAGGAGCAGCAACCAACAAGCACCGTCACCATCGTCACTCCCAACCTCTCTCGACGACCGGCCAACTCTCCCCTCGAGACCTCGATACTCCCGACCACATCCCAATCACATGAACCCCTCCCCGAGACGATCCCCACCATCACATCGAAATAGCCCAAACCCGAACCCTTACCCATGTCCGATGGTGATACCACAGCCACACTTGAGGGTCGGCAGCGAGCACTGTTCTTAGCCTTCACTCTCTCGCTCCTTCATTCGCTCACTCGCCCTCCAGCAACCACACTCCCTCACCCGGCCTCATATATGCTCGCACTACCATCTCGGCCACTACCATGGCACACGACCCTTCTACTCTTCATGCTGTTGCTCATGCTCATCTCACAAACACCCACACAAGCCAGTGATACCAAGCGACGACCCGTGGTGTTGGTGCCGGGTCTCTACGGCTCGTCGCTCTATGCGCTGGAGCACGACGGCTCGGACCTGCCGCCGCCGCCCGAGGCCATCCTCGAAGGTCGTCGCATCTGGCCACCGAGGAACGGCACTCTTGCACGCGAGGATATTGCGATGCTGGCATGCTCGTGCGATTCGATCGCGAGCATCACGCAGCCGTGGTCGACCGACGACGCCAACTGGGGCGTGTGCCACAGCAGCGTGCCGGGCTTCGTCGTGCTGCCGCCATCGCGTCGCTCGGGCCTCTATGCTCTGTGCGACTTTGATGACGATCCAAACGAACAGAGCCACTACATGACGACTCTCGTGCGACACTTAGAGGTATCGATCGGTGTCCGAGCTCGAGATCGAGAGCAACATATGTATATGACTCACGCCTCGATCACCGACCACTCGTCGGATACTCGCGCCCGCTCACACGCTAGGCTCTCGGCTATGTCGAAGGAGAGACGCTCTTTGGATTCCCATACGATTGGCGCCAAAGGTACTACGAATAGGAACCTCATCAGCCGAATACCGCTCACGACTCATCGAATCATCTGCCATCGCGTCCGTGCGACAAAGCGTCGAGCTCTCAGCCAGACAGCTGCACGCTTTCATCCTCAAGACCACCGGAGGTCTGTTGAAGCCGGTCGATATCATTAGCCACAGTCTCGGAGGCTTGGTGGTTCAGTATGCGCAGGATACGCTGCGTGAGGACTTCTCGTTGCAGCTCATCCATCGACACATCTCTCTCGGAGCTCCGGTATGTTGTTGCTCTGGTTGATTGTGATCGCATCATCGCTCGATCGCTCGACTGACCATTGCTCGATCGCTCGAGTGACCTCTAGTACTATGGTATCGGTGCCTTGTGGACTGCGTGGCCGTTGTATGGCGAAGCTCGACGAGGATTCGCGCCTTCGCTGGTACGAACATCAATTCATACGCTTGTACCATTGCCGCTTGAATTGCGAGCGATGCACTGATTCGACGCCATCGTAGTTGAGAACATTCCGACTCACTTCGCCGAGCACGTATGAGCTGATTGCTCGATCGATCTACTACAACGACAAGTTCGCGGACCGAACACAGACCAAAGTGCCAACCATGTCGTATATCAGTTCTGGAGATGTACGCCATCGATTGAGTGGAGTGCGTGTCTCAGTAGTGTGGCAGATCTCGAGTCTCATCGGAACATGATACTCGCAGAGAGTGACGCTGGTTGCTGGCACGGCTGCTGCCAACGTGATTGCCTCTGCGTTGGTCGATCCCGATCACCTCGTGCTCCAAGGACTGCTGGCGACTTCGTGCTCGATTCCCTACCAACAAGGTTCGTTCGTTAGTTCGTTCGCTCGTTCGTTGGTTCGTGTAGGAGACCCCAAACTGTTGGCACGAGCGCTCAGTGGTCTGACGAACTGTGCACGAATCAACAGCCGTCGATCAGTCGATAGCACGCATCAAGAAACTCGATGAAAGCAACCCCATCGGTGTCACTGAGACCTTCGTCGTGTACGGAGTGCTGCAAGACACTCCGCATTCGCTCGAGTTTCCGAATGACATTCACGACGACATCACCAAGGTAAGAAAGAACACTTCTGTCGATCGAATCGATGTTGAGATGTGGTGATCACTCATCGCAATTCGGGGGATCACAGCTTGTAGTCAACGATCAACAACCGTTTCCGAGTGCCAACAGCGCACATCCCAACGTTGTAGCGAATGCCAATGGCGATGGCACGGTCACTGCCTTCTCGGCCACGGGAGATCGCGTCCCGCTTGCTGTTCGCATGGGCTTTCAAGTGTCACACGAGCGCTTGGTCGATGACGAGCAAATCTTGAATGCCTTGCCTGTACGTCGACCAGTCATTCAGCCGGCAATCGGTACACTACTCATCGCTCGGCACGGATACCTGCGTTGGGTATCGCATCATTGTGGCAGACACTTCTCGGTATCTCATGCCTATTCGAAGGCTACTGGAACGTCTCGATTGATGGTATGCGTAATTGTGCTGCAGTTGTTCAGGAGGCTCTGCTGCTCCCTCTCGTGCTCATTCTCTCTCGCCATCAACAGGTTGCCCAAAGGACATTTGCGATGACGATACGTTGCATGTGAAACAACGGTATGAGACTGAGCGTGGGCGTTGTTTGCATGCTCCGTTCCTCATACCATGGAACATGTTAAAGTGGCTGGATGGTGACCGAGGCCGAATACACAATCCACGCAACTGCGTTTGGCAACACTCTTCGTGGCACACTTGGTACGCGCGCGCGAGTGATTCGATGGGCACGTCACGCAAGCTGTCGAGTATCGCTCACAGTCGAGTGCCACAGTGGGGAGCTTCGGGAATGCAACCTTTGAGTGGGTCCAGAGCGATGACTGTCTCTCGTGGACTGGCTTCTGGCAATATCCCTGGAGTAACAAGTACGCTTGGCACGGTAGCCGAGTCATTCATAACGAATGCGTCGACGGCACGACCAAGGAGTGCACCGATCTGCCAGCGGGTTTGCACCACGCTCTCGAGGCCGTGCGCGAGTGTCGCTTCGGCTCGTGGCAGTCCGAGTGTTTCATCACCAAGGTACCGAGCAGGTTTGCGAGGCCCGTACTCGCTTGCACATTGAGGCTCACATCAGCGCCTGCAACACTTTCAGTGTAGCGAAGGCTACGTGCTATCTACCGGACTGCCGGACACCACGCACTCATGCGCCTCCGAGTACTTCTCATCCAACACTCCGTTCAACAACCAGTTGGTCGTGTACCTGCTGGCGACCATCATTTGCGGTGCGATTGCACTCGTCGCGATGGTCGGCACGGCGATCGTCTACCGTCGATATCGCAAATATTGCTGCTCCGCCAAGCCATCTCCAAAGAAGATCCAACCCGTCGCCATGCACCGGAGCCAATTCGCTGTGATCGAACCCGGCAGTGATGACGATCAGGACGTGTACGACGAGCAGGACAGCGACCAAGAGGATCACCAGGATGACTTTATGCTGTAAGGTCAAGCTGGCAAGCTCTCTATCCATCTATCTATCTATCTATCTATTCGCCATACCGCACGATCGAGGTGGTATTGTAAGTAGTGCTTGAGTTCCCGAGTAGGAGCTCGACAAGATCTGTACCACAATTCACAAGAACGTAATGTATTCAATACATCCATCCATCCATCCATCCGAATATCTCTTCTTGATACTTGAGAGCGTACCTTCTCGTTACGATGAGTGAGACCCATCAATGGTCGCTTTCATTGATGAGATGAGTTCTCTGACAGTGTTAGGTTCCTAACCCCCAACCCTAAGGAGCGAGACTCGGACTCGAAGGTCGCTCTCACGCTCGCGCTCGGTTCATTCGCTTCGCTGCTTCGTCGCTGCTGCTGCTGCTGCTGCTCGCAACGCGGCTCCTCCTCCGCCTCGTGACTCTTATCATTCCCATCGCTTGCCTATCGATTCGAACCAATACTCAACATGGCGTCGTCGTCGTCGTCGTCGGCGGGCGGCGCGAACGACACGACAGCCGAGCAGGTCGCGAGCTTCCTGATGCAAGGCAACTACCTGCTGACGGCGCTCGAGTTCCACACCGAGCTCAAGGAGACCAGCGGCATCGCTCTGCCTCTCCTGGCGACCAAGTTCGACGCGCCACCGCCGTCCTCGATGGAAGACGTCGACGGAGCCGATCCACCGGGTGCGAGCTCGAGTGCCAGCGGCGCGATCGAGGAGGAGTTCAAGAACAAGCTCGCGGCCGCCGAGCGCGAGCTGCAGCAGAGCAAGGAGCACGTCGAGGCCCTGAAGCGCACGCTCAAGAAGGCGCGCGCCCACGCAGCCTCTCGTGGCTCGTCGAACCCTGCAATTGGTGGCAGCAATGGCAGCGCGGCTGCGTCCTTGATCGGCGCCGCGTTCGTGCCGTACGCCGGACACGCGCAGGCCGACGGCACGGCGCCGAGCTACATGACGACGCCGGTCGCGATGCCGCTGCCTGCGCGACCCGAGCGCGACCACGAGGCGATCGCCGACGACGAGGCCGTCGACGACTCGAGCGACGACACGGGCAACTACGAGCGCAAGCTCATCAACTTCATTGTGCATCGGTGGCTGGTCGAGCAGGGCTACAAGCTCTCGGCCATCACCATGATGGAGGAGGTCGAGGAGTTCGACGAGATGCTCGACCCCAACGACGAGCACATGATCTCGATCCCCGAGATGCTGCTCGTGTTCCGACACTTTTATGGCGGCCGCCGCGGCATCGGCGCCACGGCCACTCTCGCTCGATCCGAGGCCCTGAGGCGCGCCGACATCGAGCTCGTCAAGGCCAAGAACGAGGTCGTGCAGTTGAACAAGAAGCTCGACGCCACCGAGGCCGAGCTGCACGACGTGCGCCGCGTCCTCGAGCTCGTCAAGCAGCAGAAGATCTCGTTCCAATCCGCCCCCGATGGTGCTGGAGAGGACTCAACGACGGCGTCTGCTGCTGCTGGTGCTGCCAGTGCGTCTGCCACGGCCTCGGCGTCGTCGTCTGCTTCGTCGAGCTCCTCGGTCGAGCCGACCTACGTCGCACCCAACATCATCTCGTCTTCGTTGCTCAAGTCTGCACAAGCACGATCACAGTCGTCCTCCGATGCCACTGCCGCTGCCACCACCACCACTGCTGCAGCAAGTGCCACGCCGTCATCGAGTGCCTCGACCGCTTCGGTAGAACCTTCGCCGTCCTCGTCGTCTGCCGAATCACTCGCCTCGACATCGACCAACGCGAGTGCAGGCACTTCATCAGCCTCCGCTCCGAACCTCGCTGCCGCTGCCGAGAGCGAGAGCTCGTCGAAACCTCCCGAGCCTCTCGAGCTTTCGAGCGCTAACTATCGCCGAGTCGCTCGTCGATTGAATCCACTTCGCCTGCCGAACGTGCCTGTCGTGGAACTCGACGAATCCACTCGAATCGGCCAGCAGATCGATAAGATCGTCACGCTCGAGGGCCAGCCGAACAGTGCTGCGTTGATAGCCGCCGATTGTCTGCCTCATATCGTGCCAGGAGTGATCTTGAACAAGCGCGAGGAGCTGATTCCCTTGTTCCTCACGTCGATTCAGCAGCACCCGTTGGCGGCAGTTCGCGATGACCTCACTCGGTTGCTCTTCAATCTCATCCGTAAACCCAATCGAGGACAACGCCGTGTCATTATGGATGGCTGCGTCGCCCTCGCGTCATTGATCGGGCACGAACGAACGGAGGTCGAATTGTTGCCGCAGTGTTGGGAACAGGTATGAGCGCACACGCACCCCCAAGCGATGCATATGGCTCTACGATTCAATACTGACTCTAACCTTGACCGCTCGTTAGATCTCTGACAAGTATGAAGAACGACGCGTGTTGGTTGGTGAGAGCTGTGGCGCGTTGGTTCGATTCGTCAAGCCTTCGCTCCGAGAGTCGCTTCTGGTCTCGATCTTGCAGCAGTTGATGGAGGATCGTACGCCAATGGTTCGCGAGAGTGTCGCTCGCAATCTGGCGATTGTCATCAGCCACCTGAAGAACGAGGACAAGTACGCCAAGGTCGAGGAGCTCCTGCTGCGGTTGCTGTACGATCCATGCATCGAGGTCGTTTCGACCGTGCAGAACATCCTGCTGCCGGTCTTCATCGAGTGGAGCGATCGGTTCGGGTACCTCACGACGCGATTGGTGCCATTATTCCTCGACGAGGTGCGCAAGCTCGTCATGATGGTCGATCCGTCGGGAATCTCCGAGCACAACGCCGAGCGTCTGCAATTGCTGCTCGGCTGCACGTTCGTCATCATTCCGAGAGCCTTTGAGCGCGTCGTCACCGAGGGTCCGTTCGATGTCGGAGCGCCAACCGGCAAAGACACGCAGACCGGCGGCTCGTCGTGCTTCGGTCTGCGAGACGAGAGCTCGACGCTCTTGAGCCAAAAGCAGTGCGAGCAGCTGCTCGCCAAGTTCAACTTCTTCCTCTCGACCGCTCGTACCTCCAAGCAAGACTCGTGGAAGGAACTCGCGTGGGCTACCGACTCGCTCGTACCGCGACTGATCGATCTCGTCGGTAATGCGGTCTCAATCTCGGTGCCGCTCGTTGCACGAGGCCTCATCGGCCTCATGAAGGAAGTGTGTCTGTCGTTCGGCTCGACCTTTACGCTACTCGTGCTCAAGAAGCAAGTGAGTGCCGAGCTAGAGAGTGAGAAGGACAAGAGTGCTGCTGGTACGCAATGCTCTCCTCCTTGAAACGTGTCTACCATCGCCATTACTGATCCTCACTGGCACCGCTCGAACCACTACAGCACAAGCGCGCAAGGGACGCCTTGCCATTGTATACTTTGCTTCGATTCTGACCTCTCTGGATGATCGCAACGAAGCTGGACTCGTAAGTACACAACCAACCACTCTGCCTATTACAATACTGATCCCTCGGTGTCTGTGTAATACGACTCTAGTTCTTGCGCGAGTTGATCGTGAACATCAGCCTCGAGGAATATGGTTGGAGCGCATCGCAAGTGCCTGTATTGCATCAGTTGGTGTCAGTCATTTTGTACGTCTGCTGAGGCAATCAGCTTCATCCTGCTGTTGGAGTGGATTGGCGTGGCTCACTCGTCATATGTTGTTCGAATTTGATAGCACCACGTGCAATCGACAGATTCAAGAAGATGTTGTGTCGCTGCTGACACGCGACATGGTCGTTCATCCAGCGATCCAAGTCCGTGTAATGTTGCTGGCGCTGTACAATACCTTGGTACGGAGAGAGACAGCCTCGTCTCCACCATGGTGGAATGTTGTCGTCCTCTCTTCTGATCGCATGTACCACCAGATCGAAGTGCTGCCGACGCAAGATCTCGAGAAGCGTATCTTGCCGGCAGTCATCACGCTGAGCAACGATATGGATCTGGCGGTGCGAAAGGCTTCCATACGTCCGCTGGGCAACTTTGCCGTCAGCGTCGATAGTCCAGGAGTACGTGAGCCAAGTGTGCACATTCGATTGTTGAACGCCCCTCCACTCACCCGGGACATTACGCGGCGGTCCAGACTCTGGAGCGCGTCAATGTTCAATTCGAGGCGTTCTTGATGGGCGAATCGATCGAGTTAGTGGTCGAAACAGTGAACACCTTTGCATTGGTGATTCCCAACATTCAACCTGCCTTCAGGGACCAAAGTACGCTCTATCGAGCTCGTTGCCGATTGATGCTTTGTATGTAGCAACCAACTTACAATGGAAACAACCGAGTAGAACTGCTCCCTGCTTTGATTCGCATCACGGATGTGAATCACAAACAACGCAACGCGACAAACAAGGGCCAAGTCGTTCGCGCCATCTTAGAGGCCTATCGAGCTTTTGCTGCTTGCAATATCCTCTTGACACAAGTCTCGGGCGCGATGGCGTGCTTGTGTGTGTGTGTGTGTGCGCTTCCGTTTGCTTGATTCCTTAACTACGTGAGGTGTACGTGTGAGTGCCGAGACGTTGTCTTCGTTCATCATTCCAGGTCTCAAGTTATTGATGTTGGACATTGATACGGTGCCTACGAGCAAGGTACGCCCAGAACGACCAAGATCGACGGTCGGATTGTGTTGCTAACGACAAGACCCTTCGTGATTGTAGCCTATTCTGGAGGCACTCCTTCGTGATATGGAGGCTGCTCTCGAACGTGACGGAAAGATGGAAGGAGACCAAGGACAGGCTGGCTTCTTTAGTCGCTTCATTCGTTAGTGTCGAGGAGTGCCAGTGGCGTTCGGATCGCGCACTAGTTGGAGGGAGATTCACAGATGATGGATGGATCGAGTGAGTTTGCTTGCTTGCACACGCAGACGCTCACTCTTGGTATTTGTAGTCTCATTTTTACTGTACAGCTCCAACGAATGAAACACCGAAACCGATGGATGGATCAAAGAATGGACGGATATGGGTGGACGGATAGTCAAGCTGCAGTTCACAAAATTGGCAATTCAGCGTTTACCGCTCGGCTGAGGAAGAGAGAGAAAAGGATTGGAGGTCGTCGTTGAGCTGACGATGATAGGAAGATTGTAAGATGAGAGATTGAGAGATTGGGAGATGCCTACAACTCATCGTGCATGCCCTGTTGCGTTCGATTCTGCTTCTGGGAAGCCTTGAGTACTGGCTCTTGATCGTCGTCATCGTCCGCCTCCTCGGGCTCCTTGGCCTTCGTTGCCGAGGGGCTAGGTTCGTCGTTGGGTACCTCTCGCAAGATGATCTCGTGCTTGAGGAGCTGCTTGCCACGCGCAATGTGGTCGTTGATGAGCATCTTGTCGATCATACGAATGCGCAGGGCATCGAGAATGTGGCGTTGAGCCTCGGTGGTGGCGCGCGGGATCTGCTTGAGCAGCATGTCGGCATCCTGCTCGAGCGAGCTAATGTACTCGCTGCTCCATGCCTCGAGCACTTGGATCAGTGCCGTGACGCCGGCGTCGACTTGCTCGGCTTCGGGCAGGCCCAAGCCCGCCGTGCGACGGAAGAGCGACGCCGTGTCGTAGTCGAAGACGCCCATACGAAGGTTCATGCGCTCGACGTCGAACGGCATCTTGTCCTCTTCGCGTAGTTGCAGGATCTGACGGCCGATCGGCTGGAGGTAGTTGGTGTTGAGTCGAGTGCTGGCAATCTCGAGGCGGCCGTGCGTGATGGCCGGCAGCTTGCCGGTCAGCAGCACCGTGTCAAAGTCCGAAAAGTCGAGTCGCAGCGGCTGGCGCGTCACGAGCGCGCCTACCGAAACGGCCCACTTGCCGTCGGGCTCCTCGAGCGCGACGAGATCGAATCCACCGTCGCGCAGCATCGGGAGTCGCAGCACCGACGAGTAGTTGGTGGCGAGGCTGTCCCACAGTGGCACCAGCGACACGCGCATGATGGTCTCGGGCTCCTTGTGGGGCTGGTAGTCGCCACCGAGCTCGGCGGCGGCAGCCTCAGCAGCGGCGTCTTCGTCGCTGGGGCGGGTCTCCTTTTGGAAGTGCTGGTCTCGAGCGTAGGCAAACACGTAGGCGCGAGCGAAGCGGAAGCGCTCGAACGTGAAGAGCTCGGGCGGGAAGATGTTCGGGTACTGCGCGAACATGCGACGCGTCAGCAGCTCGTACTCGCCGGTCACCTGCTCGTGGAAGGCCTTCGCAAAGTCGACGAGGCGCGTCTCGTCGAGCGTGTCGATCGCGTCGTCGTCGTCGATCCACAGCAGCGGGCTGCCGTCCATCGAGACGTCGAGCGTGTCGAGCCACGGGCGAAACGGCGACTCGGGCGTCACGAGCTCGTTGACCATGAACAGCGCCAGCGCCAAGAACGGCGACGGTAGCTCGTTGACGGCGCCGATTCCAGTGTCGTCGAACCACGCGTCGGCCTTGTTCGAGTCGAGCACCAAGCGGTCGGGGATCGAGAACACAGGCTCGTTCTGTCGTATCGACTTGCGCGCAAAGACCTTGAAGTACATCCAACCTCGATCGCTGCATCGCGGCTGGATGTCGACCTTGGTGATGTCGGCGCCGCCGTTCCTGAGCCACTGGATGTACGCACGCCACTTGGAGAGCTGCTCCTCCGAGCACTGCTCCTTGGAGCCGACCTCCTCGAAGCCAGGGAACGACCGGTAGCTGGGCCCGATCGCCACCGTGCGCTCCTCGCGATGATCGGCCTTGATCGGCTCCGGTTGCGCAGAAGCCATCACCGCCAGCACCATCACCAACACCATGGCACTCGCTAGCACGAGGAACAAGGCTCCATGACGAGAGGACGCCATTGTGAGAGGCGCGTGAGCTGGGAGTCAGAGAGGAGCGAGCAGAGCGAGGCGAGAGAGCGAATGAGAGGGACACCTGCTCTGCTGCTGCCTTGTTTGCGCAAGGGACGCCGCCACTGCTGACGTGGTGCTCTCTCGTCTCTCGTCTCTTCCTACTCTTCCTTTGGTTTGGTCTATTGCGTGGAGAATGATATGATTTACTTGATGACTTGCGTGAACGATGCTTGAGTGGGTGAATGAGTGAGTGAGTATGGAGGTCGTTACCATCGCGATGGTGGACCACGACGGCGCGCGGTGCTCTTGGATGGCGCTCGCTTCTTGCTGAACAAGCCCACCTGTCCCGGTGGCGGTAAGAGATTGGCCTCGAACGACGGCAACAGCAGAGGGAACTCAAACTCGGTTCCACTCCAAAAGTAGCTCGCCGTCATGCCATCGGCCTCGTCGTCGCGTTGCTGTGGTGGCTGCGCCGTGCTCTTGGCCGTCGCGACAGGAGCGGCGGCCGGGGCAGTAGCAGTAGTAGCCGGCGAGTAGTCCTTTCCGAGCGAGTTCAACGCCAATACCAAGATCACCCACTGCACGAGGGCGTTGGAGCCGAAGGCCACCGAACACAGGATGAGTCCACCGAGATACAGCAGGTTGCGCCGGAAGAAACCGTTGGAGCGCATGGCAAGCAGCACGAACGCCAGAACGAGGCGCTCGCCTCCGTTCCATGCGAGTATGAAGCGTGGATTGCACACTGTGGTGTAGAGCAGGTTTGGACGTGAGTCACCGCCATGCGATACTGTGCGAGCGCAGAGGAAGGGGATGGATGATTGCGTACCAGCTTCAAAGACGAACAAGAGTGGCAGCAACAAGCGCAAGCTCATTGGCGTGCCGTTCATAAAGAACCAGCCCAAGAACGTGTACCAGAGCACGCTCGGTGAGAGGCTCGTTGTGAGGCTCATGAGTTGGATGATGTACGGGAACCAGTAGATGAAGAAGATCGTGATCCACACTTGGCCGACCGAGATAGCCGCAAAGGCACTCTGGTGCAAGCCAAGAATAAAGGCCCACGACGACTGCAGCGAGTTTTGCAGCGAGAACGGCGTCACAGGAGCCGGTTCAACTGGCGCCGCGGCCGGCGCTGGTTGCGGTGCTGGTTGTGGCGATGGCACCGACGGCAGCTGCTTGGTCGGCAGCATCGGAGGCAGCTTGTTGTCTTTCACCGACAAGAGCTCGGCCATCGACGGCTCGGCCACCGGCAACGCCAAACCGGTCTCGATCACGGCTTGAGTGTCGAACAACGCTACTGCAGCGCCGAGCTGTGGCTGCTGCTTGTTGTTTCGCTTGGCGGCCTGCGAGCTTCGCGACTCGATGTTCGAGACATCGATCACTCGTGGCTTCGCGTCGGTGCGAAGCGACGCAGACCGCGGACTCTTGAGCGCCGTATCAACAAGCAGCTCGCTCTTGGTAGCGGCCACCGAGCTTGACTCTGGAAGCAGTGGCGATGTACTTTGTACGCCCGGCTCAGAGGGCTCGCTCGCTCCTGTCAGCTCGATCACCGTCGGCGTCACCGATACCTCTACGACGACAGGCTCACGCGGGGACTTGGCCGGCGAAACGGCGACCTCCGAGCTGGCTGTCTCAGCCGATGGCTCGGCGAAAGATTCGGCGACTGCGCCTGTCGTGGAGGCGGCCGTGGCGGTTATTGCTGCAGAGTCGGCAGCGAACTTTTCGAGTGCGGCGCTGCTGGCGGGTTCGTCTTCGGGGCGATCCTCTTCGGACGGCGAACCGCGCCTTGGGCTCAGTTGTGCGAGATTGATCGGGCCCGCCTGTCGAAGTGAGGTTGGCTGAAGAGTCTGGCTCGATTCAGCAGCCACCTTGGCGATGACCTCTGCTGGTGAGAGCTTCTTTGGCTTGCTTGGGCGCTTGGGTCGCTGCGGCACTGGCGCCACGATGGTTGGAGTCGGCTCGGGAGGTGTGGCTTGCGCAGGTTCGGACTCGGGCTGCGGCTGCGGCTGAGACTGGCTCTCAGACTCCTCGGCCTCGTGCTGTCTCTTGGCTCGCGCCGACGGCGAGCGTGTCGAGGGCTTCTTGAGTGAGATCGACGCCATCTCGAGCGTGGTCATGGGCGAGATCTTGTCGGGCGTGAGCCGCGAGGTGTTGGCTTGCACCGGGAGTCCTCCCGTAGCTTCAGGCTTGCCGAGTGAGCGACTCGTCTCGGAGCGTACGGGTACTGGGGCAGCGGCTACCGTTGCTACGATCGGCGTCGGGTTCGTCGGTACCGGTGCCGGAGTTGCTGCAGAAGCCAGTTGCGTTGGTGGCGCCGAGGTAGTCGGGGGCTCGACCTTGATCGGCGGCTTGCTTTGATTCTTGTTCGACTTCTTTGCTGGCGCCTGCTTGTTATTGTTGCTAGGTGCCGCGCTGGGAGGCGGGACGGATACTGAAGGAGCGGCAGGAGCAGGCACCTTTGGCGCGGGAGCAGGAGCGGGCGTAGGTGGTGCTGCTACAGCTGGCGCAGGCTCCGGTACAGCGGTGACCACTGGCGCAGCCTCCACAGGCTTCTTTGGAACGTGTGAGGCAATCGATGCCGATGGAGGAGAAGGCTCGAGAGGGCTGTTCTCGGCGAGCGGTGCGTTTGTCCTGGCTTCGTTGGGTGCATCGTCCAGAGTTGCGTTGCTTGCATCGGCTTGGCTGGCCTTGTTGGCGGCCTCTCGTGCAAGGATAACGACCCGCAGGCCATCGTCGAGAGTATGACGGTGGGTTGGCTTATCGCGCACCTCGACCAACTCCTCGGACAGGCGCGGCGAGGTTTCACCCGCTGCCGACGCTGCTGCCGATGGAACATCGTCAGACGAGGCGGTCGCTGCGGCCCTTGGGCCATCCTCGGCTTGTGATGCAAGTGGAACGGGGTCGGAGGCGCGAAGTGGCTTGGGTTGATCGGCAAGCACGCCAGTCAAGTCAGTCGAAGAGCGTGCGCTCTTCACGACCCACGCCTTCTTGAAGCGAGACGGCTCGCACTGACGAACGATCTTGCTCTTAATCTTGGCCGGAGAAGCTTGATCCTATAAGCGCCGCGACGATAAGAATGAAATCAACATCTGCAGCCAACAAGATTCGAGATATTGCAACGGCAGCCTGAAAGTACCTTCTTCGAAGCACCATCCGATTCCTTGACAGTTTGGTTCGACATTTTGACGAGAACTGAATCGCTCTTGTGGAGCGGTACTCGCACTTGCGGGGCGGTAGGTGTCGTGGGTGCCGATGCCGAGAAGCCCTTTCCAGGGGACTTGGGCGACTTGGGCGACTTGGGCGACCTGGGCGATACTGGATTTGGCGGCATTGCGATTGCTGGTGCCGAGACAGTCGCCACAGGTTGCACACTCGTTGGCGTTGCACGAGCGTTCGACGATGCAAGTGGCTGGCGTTTTGCAGGTGCAGGCATCGGCTCGAGTGCTGCCTCGAGTTGAGGGCTCGGCAGTGGCTCGTCGTAGTCATCCAAGCATACCAGCGGCTCGGGAGAACGCGGCGGCGAGTCGAAGGTCGGCTCGGCTTCGAGAGGGTCGTCGGGGCCGTACTCCTCCGGCTGCCAAAAGAACGAGTTGGTGTCGGCGACAGCGAGTACGGGTGCCGGTGCTGTGTGGCGGAACGAATTGGTACGAGTTGGTACAAGCGTATCGAGCACCACGTTCTTGGACGTGGCGGCGGCGGTACTACTATCACTACCCGACTCGAGGGCAGAGAAGGAGGCGCGAGAGGTCGGCAGATCGGCAGCCACGATGGGCAACGTGATGGGCGACGGCGGGGCTACCGACTCGCGAGGCTGCTGCGGCGTGGCTGCAGTTCGTGCTGGTATCCTATCGTACGTTCCAGGTGGGAATGGATCGGCCTTGCGCGGCGGCGAGTCGGTCGAGAACAACGACCGGCTCGGTCCAAGAGCCGCAGCGGCCACAGCAGGTGTGCCAGCGATGGAGGTGGCAGCTGCCGCCGCTGCCGTAGCAGAGGCCGGCGATTGGTTGAGTATGCCCAACGAGTCCCGAAGGAACTGCGTAAGCTTCTTGTTCTCGGCCGCTTGCGCGCTGCACACCAAACAAACAAGGAATACGAGTATCAGAATCTGTCAGGGTGCAGCTGCCGCCGGCAAGAGGGGACCAACGTACGCGCTATCAAGAGGGTTTGCGGTGGGTTGCACGGTGGCCCGACGCGTAGAGAGCGGCGGGTTAGGCTGCTTGCGCGCCGGCGCTGTGGTAGCGGGCGCTGATTGTATCGCCGGTAGCGAGTGCTGCGACGCGAGCCCGCTGCTGCTCACAGCACCGCTGCTTGCCGAAACTCGCTCACCTCGCTGCGGTTGTTGCTTGACTGATGGCAACGATGGTTGTGACTTTGTGGCCGCCAGTGGCGGCTGCTGTGGCTGCTGTTGTTGTTGTTGCTGCTGCCAGCCGAGAGGCGACCAGCCAGTCAGGTAGGTGGAAGGCGTTGGCGCAAAGGCAGACGCGTGGTGCCAGGTCGAGAAGATGTTGTGCTGCGGCAGTCGCTCGAGCTCGTCCTCCTCCTCGTCCATGCTCGAGATGATGCCCGACGGGATGAAGAAGGCCTCGTCGTCGCATGGCTCGTCTTCGTCGGGCACCTGCGGCGAACCTTGGACGCCCAGGCGCAAGAACGGGTCCATGTTGCTCGAGTTGGCAAAGTGGCGAGCTCGAGAGTTTGGTAACGGGTGACTCACACGTCGGCGTCGGCAGTGACGCTCGTACAAAAGGAAGGAAGAGAGGAGCGGAGAGATGGCCACATACACGATGACCACGGTGTTGGGAGCGTGAGCGAGAGTGTGCGCGCAACAATACGATGGATCACGGTAACGGCGCTCACGAGATAACGTTGGCGCACGATCGACTGTGATGCGAGAGCGAGTGTGTGTGAACGAGAGCGAGTGCGATGGTGTGTGTGATATGGTGTGGCGGTCTCACAGTGGACGACGGGCGCAGACGTCGAGCACCACCAGCAGCAGCAGTAGCTGACGCAGGGTTCAGGGAACGAGGGCCGTGCTCCTTGTATGGTCGCTGCTGCACGCTATCCTCCTCCTCCTGGCCCTCGCCGACGCTCGCTCTTGGTCGAGGAAATTAGAACGCGACTCTACGCAACTTCCTCGAGCGACGTCGATCCACGCAAGACCTGACGAAACGCAACGCCGACCTCCACGAACGAGCGAGAGAGCAAGGGCGCGCGCTACGCACTGAGACAAAGCCACACGCACAGCAGGAGGCAAGCAAGCAAATGAGCTTTTCTCTCTCAGCAGTGGTCTCCATCCTCTGCTGCTGCTACTGCGCGTGTCTCCCTCGTCATCTCCGGTCCGCAGATTTCTTCCCCTTCGGCGCCGTGAGGCTGCTCTGCTCCCTCACACACGGGCATCCGATCCTCTGCTGTCCTTCTGTCGACGACCTATCTGACCGGTACGTCGCAGTGTTCGTGTTGAAGGTGTTCGTACTTGTTCGAGAGGCCTCTAAGCAAGCACTTCGGTACACACACACCTCGGTGCCACACATCCATCCACTGGCAATTCTCACAGCGGCGGTCCAATAAATACCCAAACGCAATCCATTGCCTTGAGCAAAGCCTCTCCAGGGCTTGCCATCTGGCGTGGCAGCTGTTGGCGCGGGGTGGCCAGTGGACAGCTGTCCGACCACCGCTCCAACACGCTTTCAACATCCGAGCCAGTGCAAGCTTACAGGGGCTTGCCTCCTGCTCCGGTATCCATCCAATTCCCGCCCTCGGGCATCGAATCTGCTTCTTGATTCAACACAAGCATTACCACCATTCAAGTACGAGCATCAGTCTCGGACTTGAAGGCGCGTGTGGGGGAGGGGACGTTTCGGAGAAGAGAGTACGACCAGAGGCGGCGCTGCTCTTCAGTTGTCTGCTGCTCTCGCTGCTGCTGCATCCTCTCGCCGGCTATCAAGCTTGCTCCACGACCATGATGTCGAGACAAGCACCGTCGCTGCAACGTCAGCAGCAACAACAACAACCGCCATCGTCACCACCACCACGATCGCCATCGCCACCACAAGAACACCAAGCAGCTGATACGAGTATGGAGTCGATCAACGTGCGCTACCTGCCGACGCAGATACCGACGCTCAATCCATTCGCGCGCACCTTTCGACACTTTATCGTGCGCGAGATGGCATCACACGACCGACCGCAGCCGACGATCGCTGGCCTGTGGAACCTGCGGGGTCGCGAGCAAGGCGTCTACACCAACTTCCTGCACACGGCGCTGTCGTCGCTCATGGCGCGAGTGGCGTTCGAGGGCGTGTGCCGCACGATCTACCGCGCCCACCGTCTGCTCTCGACCGACCCGGTGGACCTCGAAGACTTTTACCAGCGCTCGTCGTTGGGCCTCGGTGCCCCGCGCTCGGCCTCGCGCACTCTGAACCACGTGGCTGATCTCGCCGCGGTCGATAGCGGCAGCGACTCGGACGACGACGATAACGACAACGATGGGCTGAGCGATGCGCGCCGTCGTCATCGCTCGTTCGATGCAGCGAGCGACATGAGCGCCGAGGCCGAGTACGAGCGCGCACGTCAGTTTGCGGGACGGCTCACGCGTACCAGCATGTTGATCGGCGGTGCGATCGGCGCCGCCGTGCTGCATCCGCTGTCGGTCGTCATGACGTGGCAGATGACGCACCTGCCGCCGATCGACGCAGCGACGGCCGCCAGCACGACGCTCGAGCCGCGCCGAACCATCACGGCGTACGAAGAGTACTGCCGCATCGCGAGCCACGCATCCAAGAGCTTCTACGACGGACTGGCGGCGAGCTTGGTGGCGCGCGCGCTCGAGTCCTGGCTGGCGACCGCCATCATGCCGCTGGTCGAGCAGGTGCTGCCGGGGCTGTCGGAGCCCAAGAGCATCGAGCCGGTCATCAAGGCCGAGAGCTTCAAGCGCATGCTGATCCTCATCGTGCGCCGACTCAGCAAGATGACCGTGCTCTCGAGCATCACGCGCTACATCACACAGGCCATCGTGTTCCCGTTGCTGACCGTGCGATATCGCCTCGAGGCGCAGGGCTCGTCGTTCCTCACGCCCATGCGCTACGACGACACGCTCGATTGCATCACGAGCATCTATCGCGAGGAAGGAGTGCCTGGCTTCTACAAGGGCCTCGCAGCACACCTGTTGTCCATCTTCCCGGACCTGGTCTTTACCGGCATCACGTACGCCGGCTTGGTGCTGCTCGTCGAGTATCTCTACCACGAGTCGAAGCTCGAGCGAGCCTCGGTCTCGGAGGCTGACGACGATGACGATGATGACGACGATGACGATGATGATGATGGTGACAATGAGCCAAGCGGCAACGATGGCGATGGATTGACGCTGCCAGCTGTTCGTCCTGTCGATGTGGCTGTGGCGAATCTGCTTGCGGCCTCCTCGGACGATGACGACGATGACGACGACGACGAGGAAGAGGAGTATATCATGCCGCCCAAGACCACTACCACCACCGCCACCACTCCTACCCCTGCCGCTACCGCCACGACTGTCGCTCAACCAAGCGTATTACTCACCGGAACAGCGCTCGACGACTCGACCAACGCCGAGGTGCCTGAGCCCTCCACCGCGCCCAAGCTCGTTGTGCTCATGAACGAGTACGACCTTGCCGATGATGACGACGATGACGATGACGAAGAGTTCGAGGCCGATGACTACGGAGATGACGATGAGTAGAGGTGCAGGCAGATCGGTTTGAGTACTTGACGAGTGAGGCGGTTGATTTGGCGATCATCGCCACAACGAGAGCGAGACAGTCGTAGAGAAGGAATGCAGTGCGATAGCGAGATAGTTTACTGCCATGTTGTACACGCAGCGCAGCTCATCAGCCCGAGCGCTCACGAAGGCGCCTGTAACAATACGCTACATTGTACGCTTGGGGCGCAATAACACCAACAGTACCAACGCAGTGCATCTCATTCATCGTCAGAAGGCAGCGGCACATCTCGAGTGCGTAAGCAGGAAGGCTACGAGAACAAAAGAGATGTTCACTTCCGACGGGAAATGTGATCGAAGCTTTGTGGCGCAGCGGAAGCGCGATGGGCCCATAACCCATAGGTCCGTGGATCGAAACCACGCAAAGCTAGTCTCTTTTTTGCTGGCCGTATTTTTTGCTTGCTCTCCGTTTGTGTATCGAGGTCTGGAGGCATCGGTATGTGCTCTGGTGGGTGTTTATGGTTGGAGGTACACAGCTGGATTGCGCTGGAACGGTTTGGAGCTCGGGGAGCAAGCGAGCAGGCGAGAGCAGAGTGATAAAGCAGCCTCCCGAATGCTAGGATATCGCGGTAGCGAAGCTTTGTGGCGCAGCGGAAGCGCGATGGGCCCATAACCCATAGGTCCGTGGATCGAAACCACGCAAAGCTAGAGTCTTTTTGTGCCTTGTCGCGCGGAACACTGTCACGCAGGGAGCAGGAGCATTTAGCGAGCGAGGAATCGAGAAAGATCCACGATACGCCAGCAGCGAGAGTGGGGTACGGGAGAAGGAGCGTACCCCAGCGGCTTCCCGCCAAAATGCAGGAATCTCGCGTTCCCGCCAAAATACGCCGTAAACGTGGCGGCGCCAATGGCGGGAGATCTCGCAGAGGCGGCGCGCGCTGTTGTTTGCTTGCTCGCTTCTTCTCACTGCTGCTGCCTCGTTGCTTCCGCTTGGTCCCTCGCTTGCTGGCTGGCTTGCTTGCTCGGTATCTCTATCTGTCTCTCGGCTTCATCCTGCACCGCTCGATTTGATCGGGAGCTGATCCAAGACGCGAGCGTACGAGGGGGAACAACAACGAACAGCGAGGCTGATAACGGGTAGAACGAACCAACAATCGCGCGCGTATCATCGTCATCGTCAACAGCAACACTTCGTTCGTTCACACAGACCTCACGCGCGCGTCTACACGCTCTCGAGATCTGTTCATCACCTTACGGCATCGACTCTTGCAACCAATATCATGGCGAAGCCCGCAAAGATTCACCAGCCATACCATCACCAACACCACCAGCAACAACAGCAACAACAGTTCCTCCAACACCAGGCGCACCCACGAGCTGCCGGGTACGCCTCGCCCACGCTCGTTGGCCTCTCACCGCATCATCATCAACCACTCGCCGATACCACCAACATCTTCTTTGCGCAACAACAACAACAACTGGCGGCTGGCTCCCCTTCCATGGCGTCATCGCACGATCGGTTCGCGACGCCGTCGCCGCCCGCTGTATGCCCGCAGCTCACCGTCACGCCACCGACGCCCGGCACGCCGTCGCTCTCGCCATCGTTCCCTCACTTTGCGCACTCGACTCCCATCGCCACGCCACACCACTACCACCATTCAAGCTTGGCCGGTTCGCCTTGTTTGAGCGAGGGAACCCACAGCTTCGGTTCGGTGGGATCGTCGCTATCATCATCCACCGCCTCGTCGTCGGGCTCGTTCTACAGCGCCAGCGTCACGAGCACACCATCGCTCGCATCGGCGCCGACCCCACAACCTGCTTTCTCAGCTCCATCGTCATTGTCAACGACAGCAGCAGGAGCAGGAGGGTTTCACGCCACGCCGATGAACGCTCCTCGACCGAACCTCGCCCATCTCGACTCGTCATCGACACACTTCCAGCCACGCTCGGATCGCGCCGCACACCACGGAGCCAAGGAGCCTCGCACGCCCGAGAAGTCGCCCTACCACTCGAGCGCCGCCTTCAAGACCATCATCACGCCGCGAATCTCGCGGCCCAACCCCTCTCCGACCTTCACGGCGCGGCCATCACCTCAAGTCACCAGCGGCCACGGCTCTCTGGTCGGTCACACGTTCGTCTCCAAGAACTTTGTGGTCGAGCGCGAGCTCGGCAGCGGATCATCCTCGCGAGTCTACTCGGTCTATTACCCTGTCGACGGCAAGCACTACGCGCTCAAGGTTCCTGAAACCCGTTTCAAGAGTCAGAGCGAGAGGTATCGTATCTCGCTTGTTTACTCTATCTCTATCTATCACCGCCCTTTAAGAAGGTTTCTCTCTGTCGGAGGAACGCTCTACAACTCTCTCTTCATGATTGAGAGAGAGATTCTTACCGTTGATGTTGTTATTGTTGTCCAATCGTGGTGAATTCGTGTTCGTTCACTCGCTGTCATATCTCTCTGCCTTCCATATCATTGATCGAGGAACTCACACTCACTTTCACGACGATACAGGAGAGACTTGATCGTTCGCGAGGAGCAACTGAGCCACATTCCGGTACGTAGCAGTAGCAAGCATCAGTGGCGATCTAACGCGCGTTTGCGTGCACACATGTCAAACAATCGAGAGAGAGACACGATATGTGCCAACTTAATAACCGACTATCCCACTCGTTGTATGCGTGTGCCTGTGGTGCGTGTGGTTGTCGTTCTGGCGCCTCTCAGCCTCATCCCAACATTGTGCAACATCATTACGTCTGGGAGAACGACGGCTTCTTGTATACGGCCATGGATCACTGTATCGGCGGCTCGTTGGATCAGTACCGCTCCGCGCTACCGACCGATACGCTTTGGAGCATTCTCACTGACGTCCTCTTGGTACGTGCCTCACAACGCAGAAGGGCCTCTCATCTCACACACGAAACTCATCAATCGCTCTCTCTCTCTCTCTCTTGCGTTCTCTAGGCCTTGAGGCACTTGCATCACCATGGATTCGTGCACATGGACGTCAAGCCCGAGAATCTCTTCATCGACGAAGCCAAGCGTATCAAGCTCGGAGACTTTGGCATGGCGCTACGCATCAATTACCCCACCGATACCGAGGGCGATGCTCGTTACGTTGCTCCCGAGCTTCTCTACTCGGCCTTTCGAACAGTAGGCGCTTCGCCAGTCTTTGATATCTACAGGTATGTGCTCGGTCCTAGTCGTGTGCTCACTTCGTCGCTCACTGACCTTGATTGTATATGGTGCATGTAGCTTGGGTGCCTCCATGTTCGAGTTGGCAACTGGCTTGGAGATGCCCAGCAAGGGCGAGCTCTTCAATAGCATTCGTTCTGACAACGAGGTCATTCGTCGTGAGGTCTCAAAGTACTGCCCACCGGAGCTAGCGTATGTCATCGTACCCTCGCGCCGCATTGTACTTTATTACAGCCTAGACCCTAACGACAATCACTCAATCGGTATATCCATGTATTGGCATTCTAGTAACATTATTGCCGATATGCTGGCCCCGAATCCAAGTCATCGACCATCGATCCATACGCTCCTTTGTGTACCACAAATCTACGCCATCAAGCAACTACGAGTCGAGACCGATCCAGAGTATGCTACGATCGATGTCTATCCCGAGGCACCATCAAGCACTACGCCTCTGGATTCGAGCGCCGAGGATGACGATGACGATGAAGGTACCTTTACACTCACTGGCTCCCTCACTAATGGAATGCGCATTGAACGGTACTAACTGTGCCACTTGTGATGATTGTAGCATTCCTTGGAGGGCGAAGTAACGCCACTGACATGACTCTTGAATCACCACCGCCACCTGAGAAAGGTACCAACCACACACGCGCGATTTCTAGCGCTCTCTCGTAGCAACGCTGACTTGATGGTTTGTGTTGCGCAGTTACTTCAACTTCTTGCACCCTTGGAACAACTTCGCACTCGAAGCGTCGTTTGTTTGTAGCAGAAGATCGCTAGTGCTTTGTACCCTCAAGTGTAGCTCGGCTCGCACTCTTGTACATTGTATTGTAGTACCATTCTCCGTGCGTTGTGTGTGACTCTCCCACGTCACACGATTCGTGCAACGTTGGCATTGCCCCGCGCGCGCCCGTGCGCACGTACGCGCTCCAATCAGTTTCTTCCTAACAACAACCGAGCTATTACGGCGGTGGCTCGCTTGTATGTTTGTATTCTTACCCTCCTATCCATATCTCTCAAGCAGTGTTTGTATCTCGGCGAGTGCCACTATTTAGTTATCGTGGCAGCTCGGGACATCTCTATCAAAATACCACCTAGAAATCTTCTCTACGTCTATCGTAAACAATCGCTGAGCAATATATGTACCACCACCACGAAACGAATGTCGCAGCTCTCTATCCATATGCCGTACTCTCTCACTGTTTTTTGTCGTATCTCGAACCACCCGTGCCCACCGTATGGAGAGGTCCGCATTGTTAAATATACTACTTTATCTTCATTATCATCAACCATCGCTAGCATCATCAGCATGACTACATTACAGAACAATCGATGATCTTGGCGGCAACAGCAAGCAGCGCCAAAACAACAACATCATCATTATCATCATCATCACAAAATCTTGAACACCAACAGCAACAAATGGAATTGAATCATTCGTTGCTGGGCAAAAAACATTGATCGATACGACGCATATAACACTACGACAGTGGCGACAAAGACAACGACGACGAAGATAACGAGACACACACACACAAAGTATTCTAGCTAGGTAATAACAATCGAGAACACCGTCTTCGAGCGCTGGTATCAATGTGGCTAGGAATAGAAAGAACAAAAGAAAACAAGAAGAACAACAAACGCCACGAATCACCAGACAGACATAACAGTTGATCGACTACACTTGCCGTCATACAATAACATCAAGCATAATGGGTAAATGAAACAATGATGCAAGAAATGACAACGACTGCCAACAACACAGATGTGCGTGTGCGTGCGAGCGCATGTCACGCTCATCGGTGCTGTCGGTGGCGATACGATGATATGGTGGAAGCGACGGTCAGCCGCCGTGGTATGGCTTAAAACTGAAACGCATCTTCATCGTCGTCACTGCCGCCTTCGTCGCAGCTATCCACCTGGTCCTCGTCGTCGTCATCGCTCTTGTACTGGAAATGGTCCGAGAACTTCTCCTCGCACTCTCGCATCAGCAGGCAGCCCTTCTTGCGAATGGCTCGCGCCTCTTCGCGCTCGCGATACTCGGTGCGGAGCTGCTTGAGCTTCTGCTTGAGGTTGGAGCGAAGCTTGATGACGTGCTTCGGATTGCCGGCGACCATGGCCTTCTCGAACCACGACAGCGCTTCGTTCGCTTCGCGCAAGGCTCGCTGGAAAACCGCCTCTTGCTCGTCCTCTTCCTCGTCGTCGTCGTCGTCGACATCCTCGTCCTCGTCTTCGGTCGTCGACTCTCGACGAGACGATGCCGAGTCGGTGGGAGTCTCTGTGACGGACGCTGGCGGTGGCGCAAGGAACATGGAATTGCCTTGCGCTCGCGCCTCTTCGATCGTCTGTCCCGTGATCCACGGATGTGTCAAGAGCTGCTTGGCTGTCGCTCGGATGTCGGGGTTCTTTTGTAGGCATCGTTCAAGCAAGTCGCGTAGCTCCTGCAGTTGCAATCGACACATACATGGACATGAGTGGCCGAGCTCCATGATCGATTGAAGCTCTTGAAGCGTACCGCTGAAATTCCCTCAGGCATAGGTGGTCGATCATTCTGTACAAATGCAAATAGCGCTGACATGGGCGACATCTCTGAGAACGGCGGGTCGCCCGTCACGAGCTCGATAATGGTGCATCCAAGGCTCCAAATATCTGACGCCGTGCAGGCCCCTTGCATCAAAATGATCTCGGGCGCCACTGAATCACCAAGCACATGATGGTGCATTAGTATACTCTCTCTCTCTCTCTCTCTCTCTCTCGCGGTGGCAACAGATTGTGCGAGCGAGAGCGACTTGTCGTACTCCAATATGGGCTGCCAACGGGATCTTTGTTGCCCTCGTTAGCATTCACGCTGCCGTCGCGAATCGTTCGCAAGGTCTTCAACGTTCCCTCTCCCTCTGCGCCGTCTGGCATAGTTGCAATGCCAAAGTCGGCAAGCTTCACAACACCATCCTTGGTAATCAGGATATTGGCACTGCACAACAACATCACCATATGATACGTGCCAGGCGTAAGTGAGTGAGTGAGTCAGCGAGTGACTGAATCGATGGCTCGATCGAGCACGGGAAGACTGATATGCCGTAGCGTACCATTTGATGTCGCGGTGAATTACACCACGGCGATGGAGATAGTCGAGTCCTTGGAGAGTTTGAGCAACATATCGCACGGCAAGCACCTCTTGGACCTCGCCAAACTTTTTGACAACAGACAATAACGATCCTCCTTCGACATATCTGAACACCCACAGGCACGCACACACACGCACACGACACAAGAAAATCAAAATCAATCGAGTTGAGAGCAATGAGTACGGAAGATACACGGTAGCCATATAAGCCGAGCGAGCGAATAGCGTACTCGAGGATAAAGTTCAAGTGGTCTGGCGTACGGATGACTCCGAGGTACTTGACAATGTTCGGATGATCCAAGCGCTTGAGCAAATTGACCTCGGCCATAATGGCAGACAAGTCCTTGTCGCATATTCCCTTGAGACTGACTTGCTTGATGGCAACCATGGCACCAGTCTTCATATCGAGACCTTGGTACACGGCTCCAAAAGCACCCTTGCCCAGTAGTTGACCAACCGTCTACACAAGATTGAGAGAGAGAGAGAGAGAGAGCAGCCAACGTGGTAAGCAACGACCGAGTTGGTGATTGATACAATGTTTGGTGGCGGTACGTACGTAGTTTTCGAGTACAGGAATGTTACGCTTGGGTTGCTTGGAACTTCGTTGTGGTCGAGCACCAGAAGGCTTCATGCCGCTACCAATCGAGCCAGTCATTGAGCTCGAGGCATTGGAGAGCGACGAACCAAAGTCTCCCGAGTAGCCGTCAGTTGACTCGGAGCAGTCGCTCAGCGATCGCGATATCTCTTGTGATGGTGACAAGAATACCGTTGCGGTGGGGCCTACTTTCATCGATGTTGGCGGCGGTTGTTGCTGTTGTGGTTGCGGTTGCGGGTGATGTTTGTGTGGTGGCTGTTGCGTCGGTGGTGGCTGTTGTTGTTGCAGTTGTTGCGTTTGACCGTGTTGAGTTTGTTGGTAGTGTTGGTGTTGAGATGGAGCAATGTGCGGCGGGAGGTTGGTCATGGTAACGCCAAGCGTGGTAGCTGTGTGGATCGTAGCGCCTGTCGCACCAATAGTGCCACCAGGAGTAGCAACGGTGAGGGCTGGAGGTTGAGTGGCGGCTCCCGGGCTCGTGTTCGTGTTCGTGTTCGTGTTCGTTGGAGGGGCGACGCCAGTGAGGTCGGCTGAAGAGACGAGTGTAGTGCCGGTGGCTCCGCCTCCTCCATAGAGAGCGCGTAGCTCGTCGGTGCTCATCATTGGCATGGCGAACGGAGGCGGCATTCCTGGAGGCAGGAAGCCGTTGGGCAAACCGCCATTGCCGATCGTCTGTGGCGCGTAGCCCGGTGGGTAGGCGTATGGCGGTAGAACCATACCGGGCGGGTAAGCGCCTGGTGGTGCAACGAAGCTGCCCGGTGGATAGACTCCCGGAGGAACGTGGTACGATGGCGGTCCGCCGTAAGGCGTCGGGAACGGGTAGGCTGATGGAGGCCACTGCGATTGAGCAGGGTGTGATAGTGTGTCGCCGGTCGAGCTGACGAGCGGTTCATATTGCGGTACTGGTGCGCCGCTGAAGGAAGTGCTTCCTGCGAGTTGGGTGCTTGGAGTACGAGCATGGCCGCTGCCCGTGCTTGAGGACATGGATAGTGGTGGAGTGGCCGTAGGGGACGACAGCGATGACGACGACGACGCGAGCAAGTTGCCGCCCATCGAAGAGCCGAGTGGCGCATGGGCGCCGTTACTCGTTCCCGAGAAGATTGTCGTGTGCGTCGGTAGGTGAGTTGGTGGGCGCGCCTCTTGACGGGCGTTGTTCTCGTCGAGCGATGTTGGCGGAGTCAATGGTTGGCCCGATGACGATGACGAGAGCGATAGTGACAACGACGAGTCCAGCGATGAAGAAGACACTGTAAGACCTGCCCGTTTTTGTTCCTCCTCTGTCGTACCACAAACAAGCAAATGAGTCTCACCGCTAACAGCACAAGAACGGATTCGAAGGGGAGCAATGGGTGGAGAGAGTCGGCCGTACGCTCCAAGATTCGAACAATCTCCTTGTGATCAAGCTTCTCAGCCAGCTGTAACGGTGTGCCCTCGCTACCACAAAGCGACATGTCAGCCTTGGCCTTGAGCAAGTGCTTCACGATGCCGATATATCCCGCACGGACAGCGAGATGCAGACATGTTTCTCCGTATCTAACAAGGGTTAGGGTTGCGTGAGTTTTAACGCGTACACAAGAGGAGGGAGAGAGAGAGAGAGAGAGATTGATTGATTGAGACACATACTTGTTACGGAGGTTAGGGTCGGCATTGTTCCAGAGTAACAGCGAAACACTCTTCTCACGACCACGGAATGCAGCCATGTGAAGCGGAGTATCGCCTTGGAGATTTTGCGTATTGACCTCGGCGCCCTTTTGAAGCATCGTACGGAAGAGTCGCTCGTACAAGGCAGGACGCGTAGTCTGTGCACCCATGCGTACAAAGTAATGGAGTGGCAATGATTGATTCGCTACACGAATAACCGCATATGCACGAATGATTTAGGACGTGATAGCCAGGGGAGACATGAGAGGGGGAGTGAGAGAGGGGGTGCATTGTACCAGTCTTGAAGTTCAAGCTCGCGCCATTGGCAATCAGCTGGTCGACGATCTCGAGATGGCCGCTATGACACGCACAATGGAGCGGAGTCCAGCCGTCCTTATCGCGAGCATCGATATCGACCTTCTTCTTTTCCAAGAGGTAGACCAAGATGTCGAGCTTGCCCTCGGTGGCGGCGATGTGCAATGGCGTCTGGAGCGTGACGGGGTTGTTGAGTGGCGTCGAGCTCTTGCGCAGGAGCTTCTTGACGGTCGCGAGCTCGCCTCGACGAATGGCCTCGTGTATGGCGTTGGCGCCCTTCTCCTTATCCTTCTCCTTCTTGGACATGGTGCCGGAGCGAGGTTGGCGGTAGACTCAGTGAGGCTTGCACTTGGTTGAGTGATGCTCTACGGCACACACACGCACACGCACACGCATTGATGAGAAGGTTTGATGATGATGATGAGTCATGCACACAACGGCAGTCGTTGCTGCTTCAAGCCCGAGCACACGATCATGGTGGCAAATCGAAGGAGATGGATCGATCACACTCACGGTCGACCATATGGACATCACCATGATCGATGCACTCTCGAGCACACGCACAATACTAGCGAGGCACACGAGCACTTCACACGCACACACTCACGCGACTTACCTGGATATATGGCGAGAGAAACAGAATCACTGCTCAAGGCCGTGGTAAGGCTGCTCCACCACCAGCAGCAGCACCAACAAGAGGTGCGCGTGTAGTGTACCACGACAAGTACGACCGAATTCTTCGGGCGAGAGCGCAGTACAGCGATCACACCAAGGCGCAAGCAAAGTATCTCTATGGATAGCGAGAGACGGCGAGCCACTCACCGCACTGGCGCAAGTCGCTACGACGCAACACACATACACCAGCAGGACACAACGTGCACCGTAACAAGAGTGTGTAAAGAGCAACGGTGGAGACGAGAGCGAGCGAGCGAGCGAGAAAGCTCCAAAGGAGAGATCGTCGTAGAGGGAGCGAGCAGCACAGAGGGAGACGAGAGAGACGAGAGAGAAGGAAGGACACCGCCACCACAGACACAGAAGAGTGCGAGCAGCGAGACAAGAGGCGGAGGTGCAAAGTAAACCAAATCCATGCTCTCCACCCACCTTAATCTGTAAGGTTTCTCCTTGCGCTCTATGGCTTTCGCCGTCCCACCGATAGAGAGCGAATTGTGTTGTTGGCTGTGCGTGGTGGAGCGATTGGGGTTACTGACTGAGTCGAGGTCAATCATGGTATGCAAGCAAAGGCGTGACTGTATTTTGTACAACACCAAATAGAACGAGCAGGGAAGCGATAGAAGAAGAGTAGGGCAGTTTGGTTGAGATACTGAACGAATATACCGACGACGACGTCGACGGTGGTGGCTGTTGTTGTGGTTGGAAAGAAGTGATGAGGTATTGTTGTTGGAGGCTGAGTAAATGAGTGCGTGACGGCGAGGAGGAGCAGGAGAACAATCGATAGATAGTGCCGATCGGATGTTGAGGTTGATCACGGCGGCAGTGGCGAGGGATGCGTCAGGCAGCAGCAGATAAGAGTCTACGTGGCATCTATATTAAATGCGGGACGAGGTACACGGATCGAGAGGAGCAAGAGAGAGAGAGAGAGAGAGAGAGAGAGAGAGTTGCAAGATCGAGTATGCGAGCAGCATTAGGAATCAAACATGAAAGAGGTAGGAGAGGAATGGCGGCAAGTAGGAGGAAGAAATAGTGTCGGTCTAGACGCGCGAGAGAAAGGAGAGGTCGAGATGGTATAGTGGTAGTAGAAGAGTAGGAAGAAGGCTAGCTAGGAGGAGGAGGAGCGCAGGAGAGAGAGAGTGAGAGCGGGAGCGGGAGAATGACATACGGATCGAAAAGAAAACAAATACAGTGAGAGTTACTTGATGTCAAGAGATCGAGAGAATGTGTTGAACTATTGCGCAGGGGCCTTTGGCGATTTGGCACCCTTGACCTTCTTCTCCATCTTCTCGCGCTCCTTCTTCTCCTTGGCGATTCGCTTCTCCTCTTCCTTCTTCTTCTTGTCGTCCTCCTTCTTCTTGGTCTTGTCACCGGTCTTGACGGCACCCGAGGAGGGTGTCTTCTTGGGCGTCTTGTCACCACTCTTCTTGGGCGTCTCAGCACCATCGCCGACAGGCGGCGGCGGCGGAGCACCGGTCGGGAGGCCGAGCGGCGGCGGCGGGTCACCGATCCTCGGCGGCGGCACCGGCGTAGGAGCGCCACCAGAGCCCGAGAGCGGCGGCGGTGCTTGGAGACCGTTGACGCTCGGGTCACGAGGTGGCGGCGGCGGCGGGCGAGCATCATCGTTGCTCACTGGCGGCGTCGGGGTTCCACCGACTGGCGGCGGCACGGAACGCGGCGGTGGCGGCGGCGGACGCTCATCGTCACCGGGACGAGTAGCGGCGGCTCGCTGCGATCCGAGCGCAAAGGACGAGGCACCACCGGCAGCGGCGGCAGCAGCGCCACCAGATGTCGTTGAGGTGGCGGTGTAGGAGGAGGAGGAGGACGACGATGAAGAGGAGGACGAGTCGCCGCCGTCGTATGCCGGCACGGCCTCACCCCAGGATTTCTGGATCTCGAGTAGAATGTCGATGGCGATGTTGGGGTGCAGCTTGCGGATGGGAGCGAGATCAATGTCGGTGAGGTTGGCGAGGATGAAGGGGAAGGTCTTGCGCTTGAGTTCAGCGACGAGGTCGGGCTTCTCCTCCATCTCGGGAATGTAGGTGGTGGCGAGGATGTCGAGCACGGTCTCGTTCGAGACGCTGGTGCGGCACTTGTCCTCGCAGATACCGAGCAGCGAGTGGAGCTTGAACTGCTTGGTGAAGCCGACGAGCTCGGTGGCCGGATGCGGGTCGATGTTGTCGTCGCCGTAGTAGAGGAACTTGAGCATGGACTGGAAGGCGGCGGGCGAGAGGGCCGTAAAGTCGACGCCAGTGGCCGGGGCGTTGGCGACGATCGGCACGAAGGCGTCCGAGTGCGCGGCCAGGATGGCCTTGTGGCACTTGATCTGCGTGCCGTTGACGTTGAAGACGACGTCCGAGTACGGCATGCGATCGTAGAGGCGCTGAAAGTCCTCGATCAGCGTGTCGGGCGGCGCTTTGTCGGGCGGGATCTCCTCGGGCGCCGGCGGGCGCTCTGTGAAGGCCTTGACGACCTCCTGGAAGAGGTCGATACCGAGAATGTGGATGCCATCCTTGTTGGCGATGAACTCGGTGTAGTGGTCGAGCGCGTACTGCAGGCAGAAGGCCTTGACGCGCTGCTCGTTGGCGTCGACCGAGCCCTTGAGCAGATGGAACACGTTGTCCATGCACATGTGCTCGCGCAACCAGCGCTCGCACAGGTAGCCGAGGCGGTTGAGCTTAAAGTGTCGCGCCGCGGCGTTCAGCTGCAGGATCTCGAGCGTCGGGAGCTTGGGGAACTCGACGCGGCCAGTGTACAGGAACTCGAGCACACGGCGCATGATTTGCTCGTTGGCAATGCCCTTGACCTTGACGTCCTTCTTGGGCTTGACCTTCTTCTTCTTGTCGCTCTCGCTCGGCATCGGAACCAACTCCTCGCATCGGCATGCGAGAATCGCGCTGTGCGCCGACACCTTCTCGCTACCGACATAGATCGTAATGTCAGCAAACTGGTCGTCGAGCAACAGCTTCTTGTTGGTCAACACCACCATGGGGTAGTGCTTTCCCTTGGCCGCGAGATCATCGCCAAGGAAGTCACCATCCGAAGAGCTTGATGCTGCCATCCTGTCTCTCTCTCCTCAATCTGTCATATCACAAATGAATCAGTGAGTTAGTCTAATAATCAGCCAGCCAATCCATCAATCCATCCATCAATCCATCAATCCATCCATCAATCCATCAATCAATAGCGACAATGACGAAAGGATAACAAACAATATCAAATCAAGCCAGCGTGGAATCGCTTAAGTAGAACGTTGATCCAGCCAGCTAGTCAGCTGACTACAACCAAAACTAACGCGAGGCACCAATAAGAGTATCTTACCCAACTCATCACAATCATAAACATAGAACCAATCACATGACTATCTCGACTACCACGACTGCTCCACGCTATTACTACCACTACTTGCGAGAGGGAAGGAAGGCTACCAACCAACGAACGAACGAACCACCAGCCACAGCCAACCAACCAACGAATAGCCAACTAACCAACCAACTTCCAACTGAAACGACCCATTCTACACTTGCGTATACAATGGGCATCTCATGAAAGGTTGGAAGAGCGTAACGAGTAACGCTACGGGTGGCTTTCGGGTCGCAAGGGTCGATAACGATCTCATGCGGGCGTGCTCGAGAGAGTATGAAGCGGCTCTCGATGGGCTGGTGATGGCGCACGCCTCGGCGGTGAAGCACCGTGAACTACAACAAACACGACTACCATCTACCAGACGCAGGAACTAGAGACTGATGGAACAAGCAACTACAACAACAACACCAACATCACACGACACGCGTACGCAAGACCAATATGACGTAGCAGCAGCAGCAACGCAGCAGAACGCGCGAGTGTCGCGCACGCAACAGCATACAAGCAACGAGCACAAGACCACAACGAGCAAGAGCAAGAACTAACCTGAGCAGTGGAGAGGTAACGCGGGTGGGCTTGGTCCCAAGTGGTCGCTCGCTAGAGAGTAGCCGGGCGAAGCAGGAGGAACGAGAGGAACGAGAGGAGCAGGTGAGCGGGTGAGGGAGGAGCGAGCGAGAGAGAGCGTGTGTGAGGAGAGGAGAGAGCGGGCAAGTGCGCGAAGCCACAGCCAACGCCAACGCAAAAGGGCCTCTACTCGCGCCGCTGAGGAGGGCCAGAGAGAGCGCCACGCCCTACTCGCGCCTCAGGCCTGAGCCGCTGCTGCGCGCTAGAGGGACCAACGTCTCGGGCGCGCTAGGCCGTAGGCCGCTTGGAGCTCGCTGCTGCTTTGCGACTATTTTCACGGCGCCAAAAACGGCGGCAACCACTCCCTTCTTCGGCGGCGCAGCAAAAAAGAGAAGAGACTAGCTTTGCGTGGTTTCGATCCACGGACCTATGGGTTATGGGCCCATCGCGCTTCCGCTGCGCCACAAAGCTCGCGTTCGGTGTCAATGTGGGATTTCGTTCAGGTACTTGATGTGTTCTGCGCTGGTTGGTGCCCGTTGCCTTCAGTGCTCTCCTTCAGTCTTTGGTGTGTACCGGGCTGTGGCTCTTGTTCTCGCCACGTACACTCTCCGGTCTGCTCTCGTGGTTCTCGTGTGTGCCAGCTTGCTCGCTTCACGAGCACACCGCGCTTCACAAGGTACCACAGGCATTCGCGGTGGCGCAGAGAAAAGCACCACGTTCTCTGCAGGCGTTGGGAATTTCAAGCAACGCCTCGGTGGTTGGGCGGTGCTTCAAGCTTTGGGCCTTTCCTTGATCCTCTTCTCCTCTTTGCCCCAGCCCGCGCGCACTCTCGCCCACTCGCCTCTCTCGTTGCCGCCCGCCTCCCGTCGCTGTCGCGTACGTTGCGTTACCTTCGCTACCAACCACCACCTACCGCCGCTCGGCACGCTCTTGTTCTCCTTGTTTCTGTTGCGATATCCTGGTGGATTTTCGCTGCGAGCTAGCAGCACAGTATCTCTCTCTCTGTCGCACGCGCCTGCGTCGTGCTGCGGTCCACTTCTCTGCTGCGCGCTCCTCGCCATCGAGAGAGCCCCCCATCGCGCCTCCTCGCCCGCGTTCTCCTGCATCCAGGCTGCGATTCTCGCATATGGAGACATGACGATCGTGACGATCTTGATGACGACGACGACACTCGCACCACATCTGCTTCTTCAGCTCTCTCTAGTGAGGCAGGGAGTGAGTCGAGCGATGGTGCTTGTGTCGCCTTGTGCACGCGGGCAATAACTGCCCTCGATGCTCGGCGAGTCGAGCGACTCACCGTGACTATGCGCTGCATTGATCCAACACGTCCATGTCATCCTGATGCTCGAGAGCAAGCCTACATATTTTTTGTCTGCTCTTAGTAACATTTCTCGAGCGAGGGCGCTGGCACTTCGGTGTAGTGCGGCAGTGGTGCAGTGGTGTTAGTGAGCGATCATCCTTCTTGCCCTGAACCACACTCCCACGCACACGCAAACCCCCAACTCCGTCTCTCTCTCTCTCTCTCTCTCTCTCGCTAACTCACCGTGGTACATCCTCTACAGGTTGACCTCCCAATCACACCACTCTCCAATTCACACCATCCCCAACAAACTCGCGACAACATGACTTCCGAACTTGATCAGTGGCTCGAGACCGTGCGTGAGTGCAAGCCCTTGAGCGAGCCCGACCTCAAGAAGCTCTGCGAGAAGGTCAAGGAGTTGTTGCTCGAGGAGTCGAACGTGCAACCGGTCAACAGCCCGGTCACGATCTGTGGTGATATCCACGGTCAGTTCTATGACCTCCTCCAACTCTTTCGCACAGGAGGCGAGTTGCCCGACACAAACTACATCTTCATGGTATGTTCCGTTGCCCAACCTTATTCATCAGTGCATATGCTCATCTCATCTCATCTCTTTGTCTGCAGGGTGACTTTGTCGACCGAGGCTACTACAGCTTGGAGACCTTTACCTTGCTCCTGATACTCAAGGCGAGGTATCCTGAGAAGATCACGCTGCTGCGTGGCAACCACGAGTCGCGCCAAATCACTCAGGTGTACGGCTTCTACGACGAGTGCCAGCAAAAGTACGCCAGCGCCAACGCCTGGAAGTACTGCACTCAGGTCTTTGACTACTTGACCCTCGCTGCCGTATGTATCATCTCTTCGCGCGCGCGCGCCAGCACCTTTATATCTTCCTCATTCTTTTTTTCTCACTCTTGTATTTTCTTGTATCCTCCAATTTGCAGTTGATCGATGGTCAAATCCTGTGCGTTCACGGCGGTCTTTCGCCCGACGTCAAGACCCTCGACCAGATCCGCACCATCAACCGCAACCAGGAGATCCCGCACGAGGGTGCCTTCTGCGACTTGATGTGGTCGGATCCCGAGGACATTGAGGGTTGGCAAGTCAGCCCTCGTGGTGCTGGTTGGCTGTTTGGCTCCAACGCCACCAACGAGGTTCGTCGCGCTCGCTCGCTCGCTCTCTGGATTTATTTTTTGCACTCCAAACCAACCGGCGCCCACGGAAATCTCTAACCTTTTCGCTGTTGTTGTCTCTGACGTTTGGGTCGGCCCGATTCATTTGTCTTGCATTTATTATTTTGGTGCCCTTCCCCTGTACTACAGTTTGTGCGCGTCAACAAGCTGCAGCTGATCTGCCGAGCCCATCAGCTGGTGCAAGAGGGATACAAGTTCATGTTCCCCGAGAAGAACCTCGTGACCGTGTGGTCGGCGCCCAACTACTGCTACCGTTGCGGCAACGTTGCCTCGATCCTGGCGCTCGATGCCAACCTCACGCGGGACTTCAAGATCTTCCATGCCGTCCCTGATAGCGAGCGAGTCATCCCCGCCCGCACGACCCTCAACTACTTCCTCTAAGCCGTTGCTTTCGATTCTTCTTCCTCTCGTTAGTTACCAGCAAAATTCTCTCTCTTCTCGCCTCGCCTTCCTCCCTCTCCGCAGTCTCTCTCCTATCGTACCGAGTGTGTCGCAGCTCTCACGCTCCTGCTCGCCCTTGCTCTCACGCGCTTCTTGTTGTTGCCGATGGTGCATCTCTCACGCTCTTTCGTTGTTTGCTATTGTCTCATTTCCTACGATCGTAGCCCTTCTCCCTTGCCATATCTATCTGTCACCTGTTCCATTTCGCTTGTGTGATACCTCTCTCGCTGTGTCTCCTACTCTATCCCTCCCTCTCCGCCGCCTCCCCTCGCCACACGCACTCCTTGCGTGTTGTTAAAGCAAAAAGGAATCGAATCACGCAATCGTATAAAGACGAAGTAGAGTATGCACCAACAATAACAACGATCGTACCTTCGGCGAAGCGTAGAGGGAGTGTGATCGATGCGCGATAGGCGCGTTCTACTGCTGGTGCCATATCTCTCGCTGCCCTCTGCCCACCAATCATCCACCAGCTCCTGATGCTGAGCAACCTCCTCTCGCTCTTCAAGCCTCAAGCAAGGTAGGTGCCTCTCTTCTCTTCCTCGCATTCTCTCTCTCTCTCTCTCTCTCTCTCTCTCTCTCTCTCGCTCTCGCTCTCGCTCTCGCTCTCGCTCTCGCTCTCTCGCGCTCTCTTCGGGCAACGCATCTGTATGCTCGCACGCCTCGTCTCGTCGTGTGTCGTGGGCCTTGCTCGAGTTCCTTGTGTGAGGGTCGCTGCAAGGACTCATACCTTCCGTCTGAGCAATCCTCGTACGTCTCCCTCTCTCTCCCTCCCCTCTCACGCACAATACATCCCCAATGCGAACGTGGAGACAACCACATCTTGCCTGCCACTCATCGGTGCTCGTTCTCGCTCTAGGCATCAGTATCGCTATCGTGGGGGCGCTCGTCTCTACGACATTGCTGCTGTCGCCCTCTACCGCAACCACTCACCAACACAATCCATCATCGACCTCTGCCTCTCGTTCGTTCTTCAGTGCCTCCAATCCGATGGCCTATCGATCGAGTGATGTCGAGCAATACCGAGCGGGCTATCCTGGACTCGTCGATGATCCGACTCTCTCCGATAACCTGAGATTCTATCGCTCCGAGATTGCTTGCAAACCTGATCGTACGACTCACACACCACATACCCTCTCTCACACTATCACTCGTTAATCAACAAGCCGAATCAAACACGCATCTCTCCACCGATCTATCAATCAAAAGGCATGAAGATCGATGATATCCACGAGCAATGGCACGGTGATTACGACCATCTCGAGAGGTGCCACAGCTACATTCAATGGCTCTTTCCGATACGAGAGCAGGGCCTCAACAGCTTGGCGCATCCATTGCAACTCCATGAAGCTGAGGTCATGACGTACGTGATTCTTCGTTCTTATTGATCGATTGAACACGATCGATCGATAGCTATCTCGTTATTAATTCACAGTTTGATGTATTTGTATTGATATTGATATTGATATTGATATTGATATTGATATTGATATTGATATTGATATTGATATTGATATTGTTTCGCCTTGAATCGTACATACCATCAATGCAGACAAGATCCCGAGATTCAACGTAGGATTCTACGCAGCTACGAGATGATGCTCGACTTCTACGGCATGAGGGTCGATCTCGAGAGTACGCATCCAAGCATTGAATCCAAGCAAGGATCTCGCGTCTTGTGGCTCACACGCATCACAACTGCCATCGATCTATCTATCTATCTATCTAGCTGGAGAGGTTACGCGAGCTGATAACTATCGGGATCGATATGCACACTTGAACAATTCGTTCCACAACTACTTGCGAATCACTCGCATTCTCAAGTGCTTGGGTGAGGTCGGATTGGAGCGCTACAAGCGACCGTTCTTGCAGCATGTACTGCAAGAGATCTTTGAGAATCGACAGCTCACCAAGGCGAAGACGAGTGGTACGATACCAATCAACCACTCAGTGAGCTCTCACGTTCGTTCTCTTGATGATTGAGTTGACTCTCGAATACTCACCTCTCGAATGCAACTATAATGCTTGCTTGCTCGCTCGCTTTGATGACAGCAACACAATTTTGGCTTGGAACGCTCAAGAACGATGCCGAACGACGTGAACTCGAGGCCTACGTTGCTAGCCACTAGCCCGCGATCGGCGACGTTCTGAACAAAAGAACAACGACCACAACAATGCTCTGTAAGTAGTAGAAGTAGGTGTTGCACTGACTAGACTCTAGTATTGAGCGCGATCGATGGGGTGGATGGGTTGATTGTATATATTGGAGCTCCTCATGAAGAAATCAACGATTCTTTGGTTCGACCATGCCGAATCGATCGAGCAATTGCCAGAAGGAAGCGACGATCTTGCGAAGGAGCGATGGCTTCTCGATCGAGCGAAAGACGTCTTGTGCGAGTGGCAGAAGAAGGAAGGCTGGATGTAGTTGTAGGTCGGGGTGCAGGCGAGCCGTGTACTTGATCGGGAACACGTGGTACCACGGTCGCTTGGCCTCGCCGATGGTGCGCTCGTTCTCATCGACCCACCGCCACGACGACGTGATTTGGCCGGTGACAATGCCGTGTGCCAAGTTGCCGTCGTTCGAGGCGGCGGCAAAGTGGCGTCGGAACACGGTCGGTATTCGAGACACCTGGCCGAGGAGCTTGTCGGTTTGTTCGAGCGAGATGGCGAGACTGACGCCGACCGAGAGCAGCGAGAATTGATCCTCGACCACGGTACCTCGAGCGAGTATCTGGCCTCTGCTGTCTTGCAACGATAGTACTCCCGCTCGTTCTCGAACCACTCGACCGACCTTGGTGCCGTGAGAATCGGTGAGCTCGAGCGCTCGCGAGCGAGGTTGGAGTGTAAGGCTGGTAACTTCTTCGGTCATTGTCAACTCGGTACCGAGGTATGCGTGTAGTTTCTAAGTAACCCCAAGCCAAGCCAATCACGTACGAGCACTGTTATAATGTGCGTCTCTCTCTCTCTCTCTCTCTCTCTCTCGCTATCTCGCTCATCATCGATGGAAGTAGCTTGGTTGATGAGTATACCTTTGAGTGCGAGCGGCTAATTTGTGGCATCTCTTGTTGAAAGGCTTGCGCTGCTCCAGGAAAGATCATGCCGAACAACTGCTCAAAATCCTCGAGGTTGATCGTACGGCCCGACGGGCCCGTGGTGGTGCTCCACGTGTACGACGAGCTGCTCGATCCTCTCGACCGCGCACCACGCTGCTGCTGCTGAACTTGCTCCTCGAGCATTCGGAAGAAGGCCTCGAGATCTTGGAAGGTTTGTTGATGCTGCGTGTACCACTGCTCGAATCCCTCGTCGCGATTCTTGTAGCGCCAGCCGCTCTGTTGCGAGCGAGCTTGTTGCCACTCCCACGGATTGGCATACTGGTACTGTTGTTGCTGCTGTTGTCGCTCTTGAAAGTCTTCTCGATGGCGACCACCGGTCATTCGAAGTTCTCGGTCATACATGCGGCGTTTGTTCTCATCCTTCAAGGTCTACTCGGATGCCATTGAGTCGATTGCATAGACACCAAGCAAACACAAACACACACCAACACGTTAATAACTGAGATTGACAACAAGCAAGCATCTTATCATCATCATCATCAAGTAATTGCCATCATCAAGTGATTGCCATCATCACAGCTGTCAACGAGAGTGTGTTGGAGTCGATGAAGCAGGCTCGAATCGAATGAATCGATGCATTGGTACTCGAAGACGATGCTGCAGTGTCGACAGCAACAGCAGCAACCTACCTCATATGCCTCGGTTGCTTGAATGAACAGGTCCTTGGCTTTGGGATCAGGATTTACATCGGGATGGAGCTCTTTGGCTTTCTACAAGCAAGCATCGAATCAATACCATGGGGCGATCATGATGCTGGTTTCCTGCAGTTGTAGTTATTGTGGTGGTGGTGCTCGCCAGTCGTACCGCGAAGAAGGCCTTCTTGACCTCGCTGGCTGTCGCGGTCTGTGGAACACCAAGGATCTCATAGTAATTTCGTGCGAGTGCAGCTACGTAGCAGCGATAGAACCATCGATCGAATGTGAGGATCGTTGATCGGCGTTGGTAGTTGATGTATCACGCGAACGTACCAGCGCTGCTGCGAAAGCTTCGTGCTCGAATGTAAAACAACGACGATGCTATCGGATTGCATGACACCGAGGATGTAGTCTTTGAAAACCCCTCAACGCCAAGATTGTAGCGTGCTGCGGAACGCAATACCGCTCGTAACATCACGATAATGAGGATGTGGTTGGTTGGTTGGTGAGGTGGATTGTAGTGATGCACGAGCGAGCAGGCGATGAACAGAAGACACCCTGCTGCTCTCTTCTCCTCCTCTCCTTCCTCGCCCAAACCCCTCACTCCTCCACGATACCGCTCACACTAACACCCACCCACACCAGCTGATCTCTCGCTTCGTAATCCAAATATCTCCCTCCCTCCACATCCATCTCTCTGTCCCGCTCGCGCAATAGCAGGTAATGTCATCGAGCCGTACCCCAGAATCAACGGGGCACGTCTCAGTCGTTAATCTTCGAGGAACTCTTAAGCCCGCATTGCTCAGCATCGCGCGCGATGCGTGCTCTAGCCCGCTGGGCCGGCGAATAACTTGCTGTGTGTCGTGGCTCGGCTTCTCTCCTCCTCGCTCTTGCCCTCGTCCTGATCACAGCAGCAGGTGTGTACCTCCTCCTCATCCCTATCTCCGTGCGCGCGCGCTTGTGGCTCTCTCGCTCTCGCCCGCGTCCTTCCTGCCTTGTCGTGTGCCTCCTTGTGATCGACTCCTTGCTCACGATTACCCATCGGTCGTACAGCTATGGCCTCGCAGAACACCGCTATCTCGTTCTTGATCGACTTCTCTCTCGGTGGCGTGTCGGGCGCTATCGCCAAGACGCTCACTGCCCCGATCGAGCGCGTCAAGTTGATCATCCAGACCCAGGATGCCAACCCGCGCATCCGCTCGGGCGAGGTGCCGCGCTACACGGGCATCGTCAACTGCTTCTCCCGTGTGCGCTCGGAGCAGGGCTTCCTCGCCTTCTGGCGCGGCAACTTCACCAACGTGATCCGCTACTTCCCGACGCAGGCCTTCAACTTTGCCTTCAAGGACTCGATCAAGAAGGTCTTCCCCCGCTATGACCCCAAGACTGAGTTCGGCAAGTTCTTCCTCGTCCAGATGGTATGTTATTGGTGCAAGCGCGCGAGTGTGGTGGAGGTGAGGAGGTGTCCGGAGAGGCACAGGCACCGGAGGAGAGGCGGAGAAGAGTAGAGAGAGATGAGTAGAGGGACGGACAGAAGAGAGAGCTGCTCCTTTCTCTCGGTGTCTCTTTCTCCTCTCTATCACCTGCCTCTCTCTTGTCCTGCGGAGAGTGAGTAGACTTGTCCTACTACTGCCACCTCCCTCATCGTTCTCACACTCTACCCCTTGTCTGTCTGTGCGTGCGTGCCCATTTAGGCCTCGGGTGGTCTTGCTGGTGCCGGTTCGCTCTGCATCGTGTACCCGCTCGACTACGCCCGTACGCGTCTTGCGTCGGATGTCGGCAGCGGCAAGCGCGACTTCAAGGGTCTCGGCGACTGCCTCGTCAAGACGGCTCGTGGCCCGAGCGGCTTCCTCGGCCTTTACAACGGCTTCGGTGTCTCGGTCATGGGTATCATCCCGTACCGTGGTGTGTACTTTGGTCTGTACGACTCGCTCCGCGAGAAGAACCCGTGGAAGCGCGACTTTGGCATCATGGGTGTCGTCTCCAAGTTCGCCGTCGCCCAAGCCACGGCCATCGCCGCCGGCTACGCCTCGTACCCGTTCGACACGGTGCGCCGTCGCCTGCAGATGCAGTCCGAGAAGCCCAAGGAGCAGTGGGTCTACCGCGGCTCGGCTGACTGCCTCACCAAGATCCTCAAGGACGAGGGTATGAACGCTCTCTTCAAGGGCGCTGGTGCCAACGCCCTCCGAACGGTCGGCTCGGCCCTCGTGCTCGTGCTCTACGACCAGCTCCAGGGTCTCTTGGGCATCAACCTCCCGGGCGGCGCCGAGTAAGCCTGCTGCTCTGCCTCTCTCTCCCCCGATGAGATACGCTCGCGCTTCGCTCGTCGCCCTGGCCTCTAAGCGCATTCGCCTCTCCTTGCTACCACCGCCACCGTTCCTGCCTCCCGTTGTCTCGCGGTCGTCGTCGATCGTGAGGTCCTGTCGCAACGCTCATTTTTGGTTTTATTCGCATTACGTTTGCGTTTGAGGACTCTTGATACGCTCATAAACCGTCGTTCACTCAACTACCCTACTTGTCTACCTGTCTATCTGTCGATTGTGTCTTTGATATCGAGAATGAATTGATAGAGCAACGCGAAGCCGACGAGCAAGAGAGCGAGAGGGAGACGGCGCAGTGTTCTTTCTCAGTTGCTCGCGCTCCCGCTCTCTGACGCACCACTATGCAATGACAGCCCCTCTCTCGTCCTCGCCGTCACGTCGAATCCTCTCAAGCCACACCATGTCTAGATGCTCCAAGTGGCACACGGCGATCGCTGTGTCGTGGATCATGCTGGCGCTGCTGCTGCTGTGCTCGGCGCCGCGTTGTGTCTCTGCGCACGGCGGCGGCACTCACCACGAGTCAGAGGAGCTCGATCCCTTCGGCGACGTCGTACACGAGCTGCCCAATCAAGGTTCCTATCCATCCATCCATCCATCCAGCCATGATCGAACGTGATCTATCTATTACGAGATTGACATGGGCATTGGCACCTACACAGAGGCGTACCATCGCAACCTCGATGTCGCTACTGCTGCAACGCTCGATACCTGGCTGCTTGCTGGTGCGTGCTGCTCTCTCTCTCTCTCTCTCTCTCTCTCTCTCGATATATACGCGCGATACTTGGCTTGAACATCGTCGAATCATGCAAGGGCTGACCAGCGAACTCTGCCCCACTACATTGATGATGAACTCGATTGGATTGGATTGGATCTATTCGATCAACAGAGAACGTCGCGTTCCTCACGAACATACATCAAGTCGACCATGTGACGCTGCCTGTCGTAGTGAATCTCATCTTCTGTGGCTTCCAAGGCGATGGATCTGGTACCGTCATCCATCGAACACACCCTCAATCCAAGATACTCCTGATCTTCGTACATCTGACACTCGCCTTCGCATATGATGCGTATGCGTGCCTCTCTCTTTCTCTCAACCTTCGGACTCCATGATGCAACACACGCACACACACAAAGGTCTCCGATTGACCGAGGAACAAATGCGTCCATGGTTCGAACACATCGAACACGTCGTGCCTCATCTCGTCGTACCCGTCGGCGAGGACCAGACCTCCACTCGGACGCGCCCGACGCGTAGCAGCTTCGTGCAGTATCGCTTCCACATCAACGCCCTCCAGTTCTCTCCCATCTTCACGACGCTGCTCGAGGACGCTCTCTTGTTCAATCTCCGTGCTGAAGACGTCGAGTATGTATCCACATTAATGGCTCTATCGTGATCGATCGATCTATCTATCTATCTATCTATCAATCTATCTATCTATCTATCTATCTATCTATCTATCTATCTATCTATCTATCTATCTATCTATCTATCTATCTATCTATCTATCTATCTGTCTGTCTGTCTATCTATCTATCTATCTATCTATCTATCTATCTATCTATCTATCTATCTATCTATCTATCTATCTATCTATCTATCTATCTATCTATCTATCTATCTATCTATCTATCTATCTATCTATCTATCT
>Ga0209935_1000877_pt1 | contig 59026 bp, 63 predicted proteins | sample ThiBio_1000_plan_2_FD_183958 | JGI IMG/M metagenome (GOLD analysis project Ga0209935, IMG submission 183958) | Wastewater bioreactor microbial communities from Cape Town, South Africa - Thiocy_cont_1000_plan (SPAdes) | ecosystem: Engineered > Bioreactor > Thiocyanate-remediating >... | reverse complement strand
GTCGATCCTATCTTCACCCTCATGGCAGCGGCGAGTGACCTCGACCCTTGCTCATGCGACCCTGCATGCGCGCCTCCTTCCTCCTGAACCAAAGTACGAGGTGCTTGTAGGACATCTGATGTCAACTTCTAGAAGTCCTGACATGAAGGGCTTGATGTAGGTCAGTCGAAGGACCAAAGCATCCCATCAAAGTCACCACCTAGTGCTGAAGGTTGCTATGCAATGCCTTACTCCTCGTAGCTGTGCTTCTTGGCATTGTATTCTTTGAATTGAGTGGCACAAAAGAAAAACAAAGGAATGTGGAGGAATGGGAAGGAAAAGAGGACATGGGACTAAGAGGAAGAAAGAGGAAGCACACAAGTGTGAAGAATGGATTGATTGAGAGAAAGAAATATTTGTCTCTTTGTAACTTCTTTAGGATTCAACCAGGTTTTTACTTTTACCCAAATTTCAGAAATTTGGTATACCCTGAGTGAGCAAACTCTCTAAAGATGAGTATAAGAAAGGGAGTTCAATGAGTACTCTTCTAACACTGCCAGCTAACAGGAGCTTTTTGTAAACTCAAGTATTATCTTATTTATTTACACTAAAAGACAGACCTGCCAACACCTTAGTGGACACTATTTCTTGCCCTGTAGACAGGAAACTATGACATCAAACTCTCTTCCTTGATCACTCTTAGAAGACAACTAAGTGCCTTTAGTTTAAGTCCTGCTTGATTCTGGAGTCAACAGTGACACTAGTAGGATAAGAACTCCTTTAAAAGCAGTTAGAAGAGTCCCACTCTCCTAGACAGTTAAACTCTTACACATTATCAGTTTGTTTGCTATGCCTCTCAAAGCTTAATAAACTTTGAAAAAAAAAAAGTTTACTTTAACATTGCAATAGTTTTAACTCTAACTACTAAATTAAACTCTCTTTAAAAAGATACAAACCATTTTTCTGCCAGTTTGTATGAGTTGATATCATATGATAAAGCAATACTAAGTTGATAAAGCAACAAGTGACTACTATCATTTTACCCTACTAGGGTTAGTGGAAGTCTTTTGATGTAAGTAAGAAACTTGATACATTTACTAACATACACAAAACTCCCAACTTCCCACAGTTTCTTTTTTAATATTCATTTTGTTATCATAAAAAAATGTATTAAGGTGAATTGTGTGTAGATTCTTCTTGTGCTGGAGTAACTTTCAATTTTTTTTTTTTTTTTTTGTAGGTACAGAACTAGTAATACTTATGTGGTGATACCTTGGGGACCAAATCCAGGCACTGTTGGTAAATGTCCTCTCATCTTTATATGAGGTCTTCATATGAAGACTGTAGGAAAATACTTGCAGCAATGGTTTCCTGTCAAAGGCAACTGCAGGATCATCTGTCTGTGTGCAGACAACCAAAGGATGTTGTACTCCCTCAGGGAATCCATGAGCTGCACCAATTCCGCTTGAAGCTCCAAGAACCCTGCAAACATTTTCTTCACCGTCTCCCCGGCAGCACATCCATGAGCGTCATCACCCACACTAGACCCCGAAATACAGCGGGCCTGGGCGCTGGCCTCAGGGGGATAGTCTGCGGTACAAAAAAATTTGCACAAATTCTGCCTCCATAAACAGAGCGTGTGTGTTTGGATGACAAAATTTTTTTTTGGACAGCGACACAAACCCCCGAACAAATTTTGTTTTTATGCACGTGTAATGTGGTTAGGGGAACAATGGGAAGACAGCACCAGACAGTTAATACAATAACTTCACACCACTGTTTATTTGCCATCTCTCAAAGTTAGAAACATCTTCGGCATGCGAGTCTACCGCCACCACTCGGTGGAGGTCGTGAATTATGACTTAGTGTGAATTCGACGCTGTAGCTCACAATGCTCCTGTTCAGGTGATCATCCACGCTTGTTGGCTTGAATATCCCTGTTTCCAAGAAGAACTTATCAGCAAACACCAAGAGCAACACACGTACCTCTGGTTACGCTACGGGTGAGCGTGGGAAGGTCAGCGTGGGGTATGTAAGGACTCAGGTCTGCTATAGCGTCAATGAGGGCACCCACCGTGTGAGTGGAGTTTAGCTTGATGACCGTGAAGGTAGTGGTCTCGTTCACAGATTTATGGAACTTCACTGTCACGTTGGTCACAGGAACCGCTTCCCCGTCTCCTGCAGGTGGTTTGATTTGAATGAACACGTGCGCTGGATCATGGGTCGTGTTGGACTCGCATGAACTACACAGATCATAGCTTTCGCAAGTCCTTTGAAACGTGTCCGTTTGTGTACAATTGAGGGGCCGGGGGGGGGGACACACGTACCCACATTTGTACCGTATGCCTTTAAGAGGATTCTGGTTGCATCCATCACATTGAATACCCTCTACAAAGACATTGTATTTAACTGTTTACTGCAGTTTAGAGTAATAACGCACGCACCATGCACTGCTAGCGCCTCTTGCATTTTTTTTTTTTTTTTTGGGCTTGTGCTGCAAACAAGGTTAGGCAAATTTTGCTTTTATTTAACAAGTTCGGTGAAGAATTTTGTCAATGCAGGTCCTGCGGTTCTGCGCTCAAGCCACCAACAGGCATCACTCCGCCCATGCCCGCGTGAATGCAATTTGTTGTTATTCAGGTATCAAGGTGGGGATTGAAACACAATGTAAGGGTACGGCTGTGTTCAAAATGCATGTTCATGTTCAAAATGAGTGGTTTTTGATCAAATTCAAAGAAATCAGGTTAAAAACAGGATGGAAGAGAGAAGGAGGGCTCCCATGCGCTCATGGGCCTGTGAGAAGGGTCACTACAAAACATCATAAGCTCCACAAACAAGTGATGTGTTGCTTTTATCCAAACACTTTATTTTACACTCTAAATACTTTTTTTTTTTGCTGAGATCCTTGAGCCAAAGAAGTATCCCTTCAAACTATTTTGTGCGAGATGCTGTTGACCTGTATATACTGTGACTGATTGAGTACCCTGATCATCGGCATATCAGTGCCCACTGGGGGGTTCCAATTTCTGTGTTCACAAGCATTCAGCAAGTGTTGACAAAGGCCTCGCAAGCATTATCTACTGCGTGGATTACTCCTGGAACTCTTAGTACACGTAACACACACAAAGAGAGAAAGAGAAAGAGAGAGCATTTTTAGCTATTCTAACATTGACAAACTCACAGTGGAAAGACAGGAAATGGAAAGACAGTGCTTCCCTCCTGTCCTTCAGCATTGTACCTGGATTGGTAGATGGTACACGTACTCCAGTGGAGCTTTACCCAAGTCGCAATGAAGAAATCAAACATTATTACTCTTTCAAGTTCAAAAAAATAACCTGCACTCAACACCCAGGTATTTTTTCTATTGTTCTGTCTGTATTAAGCCACCGACAGAGACCGCAAATTGAAGCACAAAAAGGGAATGCGGCGAGGACGAGCAACGATCCGAAGAGAGTCGATGAAGCTCTCTCTGGACCTGAAGGACCGGAGTGGTGGGAACAGTGAGTTCTTCAATCTCATCAAAACCGGGACGCTGGAAAAGTGCGATTTACCTCATCTTTGGCATCTTTGTGTTGTTTTAATCAGTGCGCTATCATCGTCTGGTGGTGAGGAGTATGGGAAGGAGGCTGGTGGAGTTGCGTGGTGGTGCTAGATGTCGTCTTCCTTGTCCCTTGTTGAAGCGGTGCCCAAACGTTCAGAACGTTTGGGCACTGGCAGCGGTGGTTGCGTTCCTCCTCCCCTTTGAGATTAGTCCTCCGAGTCGTTGGTAATGGTGTTCCGGGGAAACACCCCCTCCCCCTCATCAGAGGCTCTAGGTGTCTTCTCACTTGTTGTGCGAAACTTGTTTGGAGTTTTTTTGGGTGTCATTGTTTGTCATCACCCACGTGGTGCTGTCTATGTTTTGTAGGCCGTGCGTTTCTCATGGTGGTGGTACTTTCTCCTTTGGTGGTGGGTGGTTGTTATGTCTCCTCCAGGACCAAAGAGCTTGGGAGACGCCAAAATGTTCGCGCGCGAATCCTTTGCTGCAAACGGGTTGGCCACTTCGGTTTTTGTTGTTGCGAGCATTTGCAACAAACCCATAGCCTACATAACGATCAGGTTTGCGTGCCTCCATCGGGCGAGGCCTCTTCAAAAGGTACGCTATTAACGTGATTGAACATCACCTCCACCCTCCCTGGTGCCCTTGGCCGCTTCCTGTCTTTATTTATTCATGTGTACCATATTACTGGTAACTTTACCATTCCTGATTCAGTTTGCACACCACAGTAACGCCTTCCTTTTGACACTTTCAGTTTTCAGCATTATTCAAGTAAGCTATAGCACTGCTGTTAACTACTCCCTCTAATGTGACACATAGACGTTCCTTTTTGCGATTCATGGTGATAGTTTCATTTCTTGGCACCTGTAATAATAGTTGGTGCGTCTTTCCCAACTATATGGTTTGTAGCTTGTAGTAATATCTCTCTCTCTCTCTCTCTCTCTCTCTCTCTCTCTCTCTCTCTCTCTCTTCTAATAGTGTATTCCACATTCACCCTGCTCAATGGATTACAGATACTATGGTTATTCCTGTTGGTGGCAAAATGCGTGCCCAGCTCGGCAGTAGAGATGGCCTCCCGCTTGGCAGATATAGCCAACCAGGGAGGTACCATCATTAGATTTTTACTTTCCTTCCTGCTTGTGCAAGTTGGTGCTATTTAAACTTGACTATTCAACTTAATTTGAGGGCTTGGGGGGGTGCAACAGACTGACTCCCCCCCCATACTCCGAGTACTGGGAAAACAATTTCCGATTGTTGGAATGTACAGGAAGTTGGAAGACAAGGGGCAGTACAAGGGAAACGAGCTGTTGGGGTATCTATTGAGCGAAGGAGGTGACTACCCGAGTAATGAGAAGGAAGAAGAGGAAGAAGACTTTCCGCAGGAGTGGTCTGCGCATTCAATAACAGAGTTTGCGCTAGGGGAGAAGGATTACTTTGCTTTGGGGTGTGGGACACCTTCCTTCCTACGGTACTTCGTCATGTTACAGTGTTCTTCCACTCTCTGTATGTCCACCTCTGTTGCGTTTTCACTGCCAGTCATCGCGGCAAAGACCGAGCGAGGCATCATGGCTTCAAGACTCCCTTTGTGGCTACCTCCTTTGTTGCAGCTGTCAGTTGGAGCTTCAGAATGAGTCTGGCTTGCTTGTATGGCTGTATCCTCTGCCTATGGCCCGCTTGCTTCTACTACCATGAAGGTTGACACCTCACACAAATCCCCCCCCAAAAAATCATCGGCGCTAAGCAATCTCAAGACAGGGTTCGCATTCTTGATCCCTGTGGTAGCAGTGTTGGCAACTGGACCAACACTTGGCAGAACATTGTCTCTGTCCTGGGCTGTCTTGAGGTATTTGAACATTCTCCTTTCATCCCCCCAATTTGGTAACGCAAATCATAGCGGGGCACTGGTAGGTAATATGGTAGGTTTGACATGGTCTGTGGTCGTTCAGCACTCGGGAGCTCAGAAGGCGCTGTCGGGTTTGGGGATCTTTGTGACATGTTGGGCATTCTGCCTGGCCAACTATTCAGGAAGATAGCTCTTCTCCTTGATCTGGTGGCCTTCGTCACGTACATAAATCATCCCGACAGTACCGTTGAACATGAACTGAAGGCACTTCTGACCTGTTTTATCGGGTGTGGTTGCAGCTTAGTAGCCTCTCTGTTTCCTTACCCCATCCTTGCCAAAAGGTACCGTGGCTCTGTATTTCGACAATGTGACTGACAAAGGAGTTAGTTCGTTCAAGAAGAGTGTGCAAACCAATCTCTACACCCTGACCGCGCTATTCCAGACCCTGATGGATTATTATTGTACCCAACCTGATAAGGATATGCGACGGATTCACTATCGCGTTGAAGCAGAGCTGCTCTTGAAAACTGCGAGAGACAACATAGAAGTTACTAAGCAGGTACTATGCCCATTTTCACATAATGTGATGATATCATCTTCCTGTGTAGCGCTACGCAGACGCGATGTGGGAATTGCCATTCTTGAAGAATAAGGACCTAAACGCTTATCTGGTGTTGCTCAATCAGTTAATCGATTATCTCGAGGGATTAGAACAAAGCGTTCGCGCGGACTCACTTCCCTTCACCCTATTCGCTGCTGAACTAGCGCCCCACCTACAAGATCTATCCATCGCTGTGGTGGACTATTCTGAACACATTGCAGCAAAAGTGAGCTTGCAAGGTTGGGATACTGTACTCCCAAACTCGGGCGTAACGCATTCTTTTTATATGTAGCAAGTGGTACGCCAATTAAGTTTACCGGATCGCCTCCGGTAGGTTTCGACATAGACAGAAAAGAGAGGGAACGCTTAGCTGTAGAGGACAGGTTGAGTTCATTAGTGGACAAGTATGACAACCGGAGGAGAGAAATTAGCTCCGAACAACCGGAGATGAACGGGAACAGAGCCATGCCTCTGAATTCCATCATCTTTACATTCGATCCTTCGTAGCCACATTATACACATTCGAAAAGCTCGATCTCGCGTGGAGCTGGAGTCGTTGGCCAAACGCCTACTATGAGACCTTATTCAAGGGCACATTCAAATACTATAAGGGTACTACTACTACTACTATTCTCCGTCAATGTTTTGGCTGATAGCGTGTACTAGAAATGTTATGTTTGACTCTGTGGAAGATACCGGTGGAGGATGCTTTCAACTAGACTCCGAAGAAGAGGGCCACGTCCCTTTTCCGCATGTTAATCTCGCGGCGAAGTATTGGTGCCCTCCAAATGGCGTTCGCAATACTCTTAGCATGCTTGGTGTTGCTGGTAATACAAGCTTAGCAGCAAGCATAGTGTAGTCTGATTTTCGTCCTTTTCTCAAGATTGAGGAGGCCAAGAATTGGTTCTCATACGGACAGTGGGCAGCATACACGGTAGCACTAGGTATTGTACGCCTCTATATATTTTATATTTTTTTTTTAAATTAAACTGGCTGGTTGCCCAGTAATGGAGCGCAGCCATCAAGGGCAGACATGGAGACTGGCCCTCAACCGTTTAGAAGGGACTGTTGCAGGTACCGTGGTAGGGTATTTCATTGTAATTGCGGTAGCCAACTCCCCCTATGGTATAGCAGCCCTCCTCACTTTTTGGGTAAGCAATGCTTCGGCCTTGTTCATAAAATTGATGCATTTGCAGGCCTTCATCTCTAGTTACGTGCGGTCCGATAGAGAAGATGCTTATACAGGACCGGTTGCAGCATTTACGGCCCCGATTATTGTATTCTATACCTACCCCAACTCAAACTTAGACGCATTCCGCCTGCTCTCCATCAGCCGTATAGAGTTAACCTTCTATGGAGTCATCGCAACCTTTTGTATATCTGTTCTGTGGCCCATACGCGCTGTCTCATAGCTTAGGTAAATATATAAATCAGCTAGCATTTTGGTTTCTAAAACATTTTGAAAGAGATGAATCGTTGGTAAAGACTATGGAGAGCATTAGGAGCTATGGAGATCTCATACTTGATTCGGTGTTCACCACGGAGGAGATAGCCGACTCTGTGTACGCTGCCCATGAAGCAAAGATAAAAGCCAGCCTCGCAGCGCAATCGCAACTCATTTCCGAAGCGGCTTTGGAACCACAACACACTTTTACCTGCCATTCAGAACGCTAAAGAGAGAAAGTGGCGTAGGTTTGAAAGCTATACTCAAACCATTGCTACATCTCATCCGGACTGCGATGACAGGGAATCTGGCTGATCTGATTTCTCGTGCCCGAAAGCACGGTTCAACCTCCCTATTAAAGGTTATCTCCGTTTTTTTTTTTTTTTTTTCTATGGTGCAATTATAAATTCAGCTGACATCACCTCGCAGGGGAGAGTAGCCTATGCACCACTGCACATTCAACACGCCCTACAACTTTGAGAAAAGCGATTTTTAGATGAAATAGCAGGAATTGGAATGAATCCCCATGTGTATGAGGGCGAAGTAAGAAAGAAGGAGAGTTTGGCCAGTGATATCATCATATCTCATACCTTCTTCTTTTGGCTGCATGACTTTGTTGGAGGAGTACATGCACTGTGGCAAGCCACCTGCGCTCTCATCCAAAAGGAGTACTTGTACAACAACTAGACATAGTTTGCTGTATGTTTATTTTGGAACAAACAACCATTCTTACAGTGAGTGTTTTACGTATGTTTTTTTTTTTTTTTTTTTGGTATGTCGTCTCTCTTTCTTTCTCGTTCCCTCATCCTCCATGCTGCGTTTTGGCTTCCAGGAAAATGAAATGTTTGCTTTGTTGAACCGCGCAACCCGCAGTTAGACAAAACGCCGAACCGAGGGTTCGGAGCTGAACTGTTTCCCCACTGTGCGCAGGAGAGAATTTTTTAGTCTTGGCAGCATGCTCGCTGCTGTGGAGTTCTGTAGAAATGAAATTGTTCAAAAAAGGAGGACGAATGCTAACGCAAGCATGATATACTTTCCGCCAAAAGGTTATTCTCTGTTGCCTAATATCTGCGAGTAGATTTAAAGGGTGCAGAGCTTCACTTGTTCAAAGTTTGGGACGGTAGAGAGCATCATCACCGCGGCAACGACAGCTACGCAGTATCAATGGTAGAAAACGATTGGGACGACTCAGCTACTTGGCACCACCAGCCCAAGGCCATTTCCCATGTTGACCCCAAGAATCTACATATTGGCTCGAAATGCGAATAGGTCATCCAATTGATCCCTGCTTTTTGACTGCTTTTCTGTTAGGACTTGGCACGTATTAAATATAGGAAGCTTCATCATTGCAGCGGTTGGACTACAAATTGAAGAATGGCAAAGAAGCTATTGTAACTCTGAAGCCAAAGGCCGCTGACAATGGCTCCCTCTCTGCGTTTTGTGCAAACGAAAACCCTGAGGTGAAGAAGAGACCCTATCTGTGGATAAAGTACAAGTAATAGATAAGAGGACAATACTTTATTTGTACCACAATCTTTTGGCTCAGCCTCCCAACCGCCTTTTGCTGAAGCCACCTTAAAGCTAACTGCAGCCCTACAGCTATCCTAAGCTACACCGATGTCTTCGGTATATACTCGCCCAAGGTTGAAAAAAGTCGTTGCTCTCCCCGTCTTGGGCTGCCAATTGGAAACACCCCACTGCTTTCCTATAATCCTTGTCCTCCCCTGAAATACATCATTCTTATGTTGAACCAAGCGGCCGCTACCATTTTCAGCTGTCAGTTGAAGATACGCCCTTTTTCCAATCTACTTCCACCCCCGTTGCCTTGGATAGGTACATCGTTCCCAGATTGGTTATAGCTGCTAAACTACCTCCCGCGGCAGCCAATTCGTAGCATTCGACCATCTGATTCTCTTTCGACTGCGAATCCTTCCCCGTACATTAACCCCATATTGATTACGACTTTAGCGTGTCCTTTTTTAGGCAGTCAAACGGACATACTCTACTGCTTTTCTGTTCTCCTTTTCCACAACAGATCCTTCAAGATGAAGCATAAGCCAAGTTGAACATAGCTATAAGATGCACTTCCTCGGCAGCCGGGCGTTGGTATTCTAAGCCTTTCTCCAGATCTTTCTCTACCCCTCTTTCGTTTAGGTAGGTAGCGCTCAAATTGACCAACGCACCTGCATGTCCTGTCTGTGCTGCCAATAAATAATACTCAGCTGCTTTCTAGGCATACTTTCCTCCTAACTCGCCCTCAGAATGCAATTGCCCCCAAATTGGAAAGTGCCTCTGGATGCCTTTTATTCGCTTTCTTGTTCTCCCTGGTGTTGAGTCTGAGTTAGCAACGCTGTTTAAGTGCCGCAGTATCATCAACTCTGATTTCGGCATAATTTGAGTACTCATTAAGGGAAGGAAAAAGAAAGGAAGTAAAGATGAGGATGAAGAAGAGATTGCCATAGAACTGCAGCACATCAAATCCAAACCTGGATATCTAAGCTACAAATGTATTAACACAACGGATTGGGATACCTCGGTGGAAAGTGAAGAGTTCAGACTTGTAATTGAATTCCACTCGTCTGTGTGTGCGTGTGGGTTTGCCTTCCCTCATCCCAAGAGTTTGTTCCCTTGCAAATAGAGAGAATATTTGCAGTCTGACCGCGGCTGAAGATTCCTCTCTCAGGCTCACACTTCCCCCCCCCTCCGGAAAAGGAAGAGTAGGTGGGAGGTTGGTAATGGAAAGACATTGATGCATCAAGAACATCGGCTATGCAAGCACCGACTCGCTCGCGTGTTGGAACAACATCGCCTCAGCCTATCAGAAGGCTAAGCAGATCGGCAAGGCGAAGGAGGCTGAGGAGATCTACAAATCGGTGTCTCGAGGAGGTGTGAAAGGGGGATCCAACGATCCCCGCAGATTCCGTATCACCTGCTCAAGGAACATCATGCGAACGACACGGAAAGCTCGCCGGGATCAAGAGGATAAGAGAGCGGATTCTCTCCCTCCGGAGATATTGAACCAGGAGGGAATTGATTAACCCGATGATGGGAAAAAAAAAAAAAAAAAAAAAAACAGGAGGGGGAAAAGGAAAGAATAAAGAGGGGCAAATAGGGCTGCTTCATTATTTCGTGCAACAAAAAACCACAGAATGTGGGAGGGGGGTAATTAGGGGAGGACGGTGTCAATAAATACGGTGTAAACCTTTGCGACCATGGTAGTGTAGCGGGTCAGCAGCAGAGCGATGAGGATGTCGAAGGTCCAGTTGCTGTGCAACACCAGAGCCACTACGATCTGGAACACGAGGGCAAACGCTGCGAAGACTCTCCACAGCGTCACGAAGATGGACTTGCGACCTTCCTTGTGGAATCTGAAGCTTTCCACCAGGAACACAGAGGCGACGATCACGTGTGGGCTGATGAAGGAACCCGAAGTGGCAGCAGAGGCGAAGAGGCAGGGGTAGCTGTTGTCCCCTAGGAAGACGGTAGCAGGCTCCGCAACGAAGCGGGTCATGTACTGCGAGAACACCCTCAGGACCAGCGCGAAGATACCACCCAAGGCGGGGCGGAAGGTCGGTCCCATTATAGAGATCGCGATCAGGATAACCGCCAGCAGATCGGATAGGACCATCTTGGCGTTCACCAGGTAATACAAGTACACTTGATTCTGGATTTGGTCTAAATAGGCTCGCAAGGGAATGAACAGGTGCAGGCCCACATCGTAAATCTCAGCGCCGGGATGACTTGCGAACTGAAAAGGGTGGGAGTTGTTGGCTGACAGAATCATTGAGGAACCACTCATCCAGAACCAGGCGCCGAAGCCGATCATCAGTATCCTCAGCAGGACGGTCGGGTAACCTCTCTTGATGGCTGATCCTGCGTTGTGTCCCGCTTTGAGTGAGGGAGGAAGGGCCGCGAATAGAGAACTGCTCAATGCACCAGCGGATTGTCTTACGAGTCGTATTTGTTCCAACGTCACACCGGGGGGCAAGTCCTCTTTCTTGGTGGCATCGACGAGATCGTCCCATGCCTGGCTTGGATTTTTATCCTTCCCTACTGGATCCACAAGCGCAAACGAGCGAAAGAAGTAATCGAGACCCAGATTCAATACTGCATAATTGTGCTGCATGTTACCTTTTTTTTTAAAAAAACATGGATGTTTAGCATTTTATATGTTTTTGAGGTATAATACGTTGGGCAGCTTAATAATACACCCAAATCCAACAACAATAAACACAAATTCAACAAAGGAATGTACAAGAGGTAAAGATCTAGTGCACATTACAGCCTCTCACAACAATTACACCAGCAGCAACAACAACAACAACCCAAGAAGGCAGAAGCAATTAAAATGTACAAAAAACAAAGAAACCAAATCGAACCTTCACAACAGAGAAAAGAGACTAAAGTTGGGGTGGGGGGGGAGGGGGGCAGGGAAGAGAACACGAAGAGGCAGCAGCAACAATCAACAGCAACAACAACAACAACAACGAAATATAAATAAAAGGAGAGGAGGGGAGTACCCTACCTAGGTGGTGTAAATAATGGAGGGTACGGAGTTCGCGATACCATTGAAACCTTTCGAGCTGAAAGTTCTTGACATGGAAGCTAGAGTGCAAGGCTGATCCAACGCTTCCCATAACGACTGACATGAGCAAGAAGAATCCAATGGTAGGCCATGAGCATCCAACCACCAAGCGGGCAACAGTCAACGCTATAGCGAGCATGACATAGAGAGGTCCCTCGTGCGCGAATGTAAAATTTGTAGAGCGTCTGGGATCCATGAGATCAAACAGCGTTGGCACCTCTGAGCCGTAAATCTCCTTGACAGTCCCCGGTCTGCCGTAAAATATGGAAGGAGGGAAGTTCTTGAGGTGATGTTCCATATGAATTTTGTACATCCGCCCGCTGAATTTCTGGTGCGCAAGCCAATGCCACGCATAGAACAACACCAACATCACAAAGTAGAAGAGACATTGAGTATACCACGGGTCTCCCGTCACCAGGGATGCGAGGTAGGAGTAAGCCCATATAGTGGCATACATAGCGCACACAATATGAGCCACATGCGAGGTCTCAGCCTCCTGGGCCATGTGATCCCCAAACTCGCGCTTCTTGCGCACCACTCCGGCGTTTGTAGGTGTTCCCTTCTTCATGTTTTGCGTGCGTTACCTGTACGATCGTACGCAATTTTTTTTTTTTCCTTTTTTCTGCTAAAAAAAAAAAAAGGCTAATGGCACGCATGAAGCAAACCGCGAGCAAGTCCACTCCGAGCAGGCCCCAAGTGACGCAAAAATAACTGACGCTGGCGAAGAAGATGTTTCAAAGGTTTCTTTGCGTTTTTTTTTTTTTTTTTAGTGATAGTTGAGTAAGGCCATTATAAAGGTTAATTGATACCTCCAACGGCACCTGCATTCGTCGTCAATTTATTTGCGATCGCATGTAGACATGCATCGGCACACAAGGGATGCACTGAGTCATCGCGAAAATCCTTGACAAGGTATATGCGTTCTTCCCGTGTGAAACGTAATGAGAGATGGGACGGATGAGTTTGCCTGGTACACAGATCACGTTAGGTGACTCATTTCTAAACATTTACTGGAGTCGTGGGGAAGGCAACCTTGTGCAATGAAAATTAATATTTTTATAGATGACAGAAGGGAGGCTTTCCTTTTAACCACATGGAAACACCACCCTGTAAGTGGATGCGGGGGATCAATCTTGTCGAAATCCTTTTGGCTCACGATGGAGAATTTCCCCTTGCGGTCAAGCATCCTCAGTTTGTTGACTCTCCCCCTTGGGATATCAAGAAGTGGAACCAGGTTGAAGAAGGCTTCCCGCAGTTGTCTCCATGCAAGCAGTGGGAGGCTGGCATTGGGTGTGTTGTTTAGGAGCATGCATGAAAGATCTGTTTCTGTTTTCATCGGTCTGATAGCGGAGATGAGGGTTGATGTTCTCCGTATCTTCATTGCGAGATCCAAAGGGCCCATCCTGAAGAAGAACGTAGGCTGTTGGAGCTTGGTGTCGGAGAACAGTGGGATCGCTCTGGTGTCTCTGTCGAAAGGCTTGGAGCTGGATAGAAACCATCTCTCAGCCTTGATGTAACTGTCAAGACGTGGACAGACTGAAATTGCAAGTCTGTACAACAGCTTGAGCCTGATTGTATGAAGAGAGAACCATCATGCAGCCAGCTAGTGAGAGAGAGAGAGAGAGAGAGATGTTTGCAGCATATCATTATGTTTATGTATTCATCTCTATGAACTCTAGCATTATGAGTATCTTTCTAAGAGATGAAGAAGCCAAAAGTATCTTTCCAGCTGTGTGCTTTGCTTGAAAGAGCAGGTAGATATGTGTATTGAAGAAAAGGTGACAGTTTTCCCTTCATTCAGCTTGGCGCCTGATGCATGTTTGTAGAGAATGAAAGTGTTTGATGTATCTACTATCCCACTTAGGGGTAGGATTACTGTAGTATCATCGCAGTGTACTTGCGCTTGAAACCTGTGTTCTAATTCCACCAGCATTGGTTCTAATGTGATAATGAACAGCAGAAGTGTGATGGAGTCTCCTTATCTGATGCCGGAGTGAATTGAAAATCCTCAAGAAAGCTGATTAGTGATGACACATCCCTGTGTTGCCTCACAGACTCTAAGAAAAAGCTGTGAGACATTGAAGGGGAGGGAGGGGGGAATCAAGCCTTGTATACACAGTAATTGAGCCATTTGTGAAAGACTCGGTCATATGCTTTTTCGCATATCATGCAGTGCCAGGACCAAGTCAAAAGTTGAGTTGAGGATGGTGAGGAGTTTTAGTGCTGCCAGATGTGTTGATCTTCCTGAAATAAAGCCTGTTTGATGTGTCGGGGACATCTGTGGGAGATCTAGTCTGATCCTACGTGCCAATATCAGAGTGAAACAGCTTCCAATCGCACCAGATCAGTGCTATTGGGCGATATGATTTAGGGAGCAAAGGGTCTTGTCCTGGCTTCAGGATAGGCCTGATTATCGTCCCTGCCCAGGAGGGTGGGAATGATTCCAGATGTAGTGTTTCCTCTATTACTCTGGCTAAAAGATCTGCCAGGTATGCACCTTGGCGTAAACGGTGTAAGGAATACCGTCTACGCCTGGGGCTGAGTGGTTTTTTTTTTTTTTTTTTAAAGTTTAAGGGCCAGAGGCTTGGACACACAAGTTAATGAAAACTGCTGTTATATATGCCTCCAGCCCTTCATATCTTGACTTTCGCACGCAACAAGGCAGCAAACGAGTCAGAATTAAAATGTGGAGCGTGTGCTACAAAATTTCTCAATTCCACTCCCTCTCTGTACTGTAATGTTGCTCATACGTTCAAGCACCGCGATGTCAGATAGGACTAGGAAAGCTACATCGGTAAGGACGAGATTCACCCCAACCCGTCCCTGTTTCAAATGTCTGCAAGATAATACCTATAGTCAATGTTGGCTCCGTCTAAGGGATATCCTTTAAGAATTCCGTTTTTTGAATTCACCATCATCAAGGAGAAATACGAGTGCAACATGGTTGGCGCCATCTTAAAAAGGATGTCCTTCACAAATGAACCTAAGCCTAACCCCATAGGTACACATTGCGGCCCACTGAAAAGAGCCTTTATCTGCAGTCGCATTTGCCAGCAAATTTGGTGCCCTGGTTTGGGGCAAAAAAAAAAAAAATTCTTTGTAAACTTGCACTTTTGAGTAGAATTACAATCAACACAAATTGGTGGCCACTTCGCGGATAGAGATTCGTTGGGGTTCAAAGCTATTCGCAATCCGGGAAAAGGTACACGCACTCGCAGCTTTTACTTCGACCTCACCCTGTTTTGAAATCTGCAATTTTGCTCGTTTCTTTCGCAAGGAAGCTTCTGAGCAAAGTTCATGGATAAAGCTGCGGCAGCGTTCGTGTTGGTTTAAAAACATTTTGCAACCCATTTTAACGACGAACTAGTGTGATGTCTCTTCTGCCACTCCATGAATGCCATTGCAAAGGAATCATCCTCTAAGGTTGCACTAAAAACGAATTGCAGTTGCCTAGCCAGTTCTCGAGGGAAGCACAATTGAGATTCGTTCCTCTCTCTGAGGGAGTAAATGCGGCATTGAGAAATTGCACTTGTGATAAGTCCAGTGTTTTCTGTCTGATTTAATATTCGGTCAACCCAGACATCGGCCTTGTTGAGACAAACGATAACCCTGCAGTTTGCGGCTAGTTGTTTCAGGTTCCGCAGGAGCTCCGGCTTAGGATCATTACAATCCAACATCAATATACACACAGTGTCTGGCAGTCCGCAAGCCATTGGCAGAATCTGTCTTCGTATATCCAACACTCACCTCCCTTGGCTCCTGGGCAGTCAATGATGCGCAAATGGAGAGCCCCCTCTATGATCTCGTACTGAGACGGCACTGCTGTTGGGGAGATGCCAATAGGCAGATCTTTGTGAAGCTTAAAGAGTCTTCAGGGTTGTAGTCTTCCCTATTGCTTGCTCTCCCATAAGAACTACAGTGGGGATGGCAAGTGCTTGCCGTAGCTTGTGCACCAGCAGTATTTGACGCAAGCCCAGACAGGTTGCCGGGGTCTTTCGCTGGATACGAGAGTTGTAGAGCTCTTCACACGGCCACTTTGTTGCCTGAAAAGCGTTCGAACACCGCGATCTCTCCTATAAGAGTGGAATTCACCCCGGGAAGAGTGGGTAGTGCGAAGATCTGAGTTATCAATGTCACAATCTCTTCTTAGGTTGAAGCAAGATAAGTTGCTCTTCGCACAGATTCGGCATTCCAAGTGTGAATTTCAGTGCCCCAGAACATCTGCTTAGCCAGAGTCTAGTGGAAAAGGGATTGTATGACCGTAAAGATCAGATTGAACGTGGAAAGTCCGAAAACGGTTTGTATTGGTGAAACTCTTAAATACCGCTAACACAAAATTCCCATTGGTTATTCCCTTAGAAGGATATCTTAGGGGAGGAACTCATGCCTAGATGTTCAGTGGTGGAAATGACCCCGCCAAAGCCGCTCAGGATTCTCCGTATCGCCGCGCCTCACTCCATACCTTCCGTCTTCCCTTCTTGGTCTGTGACTTCGCCGGAGATTGTTTGGGCACTCCCTTGGTTCTGTCGACGCCCGGGATCTTCTCACCATCTGCCTTCGAAGTCGATGCCGCCCGTTTCAGACACAATACACTACACGCACTCTCTCACTCCACCCACACTCTCACTAACCTCGAATCACACGTGTGAAATGAAAGAGAGTGGCCCGCACTGCCTCAGTTGCGTGTGAGAAGAAGCGGTGCCACAGCTGACTCTAGACCGGGAAGTGAGAATGCAATTGGCCGTCACTCCGGCAGTACTGGTGTTGAGAATTTGTGGTAACTCAGCAATCTTGGCGATGAGAGGCCAGTACGTGCACCGATCAGAGTGCTGATGGCGTGGCCGTTGTACTAAAACCATCGGCCCTACCATGGGTTCTCACTCCAGGTTGCTAGAATCTCTCTGTCGCTCCCTCTCTCTTTTCGGAGATGAATGGGGAGAAGTAGACACCAGGTGGCATTTGTCTCTCCTTCTCTCTTCGGAACAAAGTTGTCGCAATAATCTTCAACACCGATGTGGTTTTCTCGCTCACACAAGTTAAACAATTGGATTGTTGTCGTTCGTACTAGAGATGCTTCAGGAACAGACGGAAAGTATGTCAGGAATGTTGGAATGTCAAAACGCTTAAGAGTCAAGGCACTGCCGACTACTCTCACTTGCCTTCAAGTCTTGCACGATCCTTAACCCCACAAATACTTCCTCATCACCCAGCCTCCACGTGGTTCGAGGAGTGCAGGTCCGATCCGCTGCAAAGGCAGTGGTGTTGCTGTAATTTCGGAGTTTCTTGAAACTACCGAAGATCGGATTTGATGGAAGAGAAGCAGCAAGAGAAGGAAATAGATGATTTTGAAACAACACGCAAGAGTTATGACATCAGCTTTAAGACTATTTGGTCGGGGTGGGTACCAGGTCCGGCATCAACAGAAAAGTTGAAAGATGTGAAGATGCGCAACGCAGGCGGTTGGTGGTCGCCAAGATCCTTTTCTGCAAAGCGGCTGGCTAGCTTGCGGAAAAGCGTGATCCCTGAAACACGAGATACTTGGGAGATGATCAACTGGCACGTACTTCCCAAGCTGACCCACTTTGAGTACAGTGGCTCGCTTACGATGGAGGATCTGCGCGCGTATTGCACCAAGGTGGTCGCTGTGGCCCCTGACGTCTTCAAGGGAACCGAGAAAGCCTTGTTTACACTAATCGGGCGGATGCTGTATCTTCTGCACCAGAGACAACGACAGGAGGCTAGTTCTCTCCCGAGGCGTCCTTTGTTGAAGTTCGGATCGCACAACGCGCCGATTTTAGTTTTCAAGGCACCCAATTACTGCTTCGCGCTGACGTTTGAAGGGAAGACGCCAGAAGGGCTGGTGCAACACGTAATCGACCTGAGCAAGGGCGAACAGAAATACTTCTCGGGCTCTCTTCGACAAAATTGCCCGTATACGGGTATCGCCTACAAGTTCATGGAACAGTGGTATCAATTGTATATGCTCAGTCAGGCTACGACCTCCGACAAGAACAACGATGCACTGATACAGGAAGTATACGCCCTCCTGGAGGGTGGAGTGCAAGATCTCCAAGAGCTTGGCAATCTGGAGGAGGAATACACAGAATTAACCCTCTCCTGGACGAAGTTGATGGAGGATCTTCAAATTCTGTTCATGCGAGGACAACGGGAAGCACTAAACATGGCAGGGCATTCAACCTGACTGATGGATTCATTGGATCCCTCACTAGTATTTGTGATAAAGGGTGATCACAAGGGCACTGGGAAGTGCCAGAGAGGCAACACTGAAATGTACATTATGTGAATTTGATGTAAATACACATTATTTTAAGATGTTATTTTTTTTTTTATTTTATTTTGCGACCGCTTAGCAGCAGAAGGAAACAGCTGCTAGACCAGCGCAGGGACTTGGAAGGCATTCTGCCGCACTCCAAGTGAGAGAATCGACGTTGAAAGATTCAACAGAATCAGTCATGTATCCACCCATCACCATGATGGTGGACTCTCCGCAGACCGCCGCAGCAAGCTCCTTCCTATTCATGCTCATTTTTTGTACAGCTGTCCACCGACCATTCCGAGGGTCAAAGGACTCCACCGAGCCACAGAAGCCCCGGCTGGTTGCACCTCCAAACGTGTAGAGGAATCCGTTGTAGGCAACAGCTGCAAGAGAATGCCTGGGACTCGGCAGGGCAGTTACGAAGTCCCATTTGTTTGTGCGAAGGTCGAATCGTTCTACCACATCTACAGGCTGAGCCACTTGGTAGATTCCGTCAGAATTTTGCCACCCGCCAACAGCATACACCACGTTATCAAGCGTTGTGGCCGCGAGGTGGCTTCGCTTGTTCTGTAAGGGCGGGAGGTCTATCCATCTCTCCGTGTTGATGTCGAAGCATTCCACGTCTTTGCAATTGGAGCCCGCTAGCACGATCACACGATCACCTAGCGAGGCTGCAGCACACCAGCGGTGGGCAGCAGCCATAGTTGGTCCGACCTGCCAGGTCTCATCGCCTTTGAGATCTCGCCACTCCATCTGCTTGTCCATCGCGCGTCCCGCACCGCCTATTGCGAATATTTTGCCACCCGCACATGCTGCTGCTAAGCCGTTCCTTGCCTGTTTCAGGGGTGGCTGCTTTTGCCATCCCCTCTCCTTCCCTGTTGCGTGGCTGTGGTACAAAAACACTTCTGCGGAGTCGCTGTTGTTTCGCCCTCCGATCGTGAGGATGCAACGCTCGGTATCGTGCCAATGAGGATGAGGGGCTGGGTTTTGCCGAACGACTGAGTTTGAGGGAGCCGTCATCTGTTCCACTGTTACAGAGAGAGCTCTGCTAGCGTATGGTACGGTTGTTTCCTCCAGAGAATTCTTTGTATGCATCTTTCCAGTCGCTTCTTTCTCCTGATGGATGGGCGCAGAGGGGACGCCAATATTTTCTTCACGCCTGCTCAGAATCACTGCGATCTGTGTTCTCTCCGTCTGACCTCGTTCCTGGGTCAGCGCAAAGAATGTCTCGGTGAGGATGGATACTGTTGCATTTGCAGGAGTTGACTGCGTACATTCCCTATTTCGAAAGCAGTGCTTTGGGGCGAAAGATTCCAAGTTAGCACCACATACACACACAACACACACTCAACACAACAAACCACACTAACGATTGCAGGGTTTGTTCGCACCTTCAATGGCACACCAGCATTTCGCAATTGTTGTAGCAGTGCAGAAATGCTATGATCGCGCCAGATTTGCTTGGAAGAAGTTTGGATCACAAAATCTCCGCCATCCTCTCTTTCAATGTTTAGTTTACATAACCCGTTGTTGCGCGCGAACAGCATTGTGAGGTTATTGGGGTTCTTTGTCGAGAGTTTGAGACAATAGGTGCCCTCAGCAGCATCATTTCGTATCGGATCCTCCTTGGTTACGAAAAAACATCTACTTTATCGATCAGAAAGAGTCATTTGCTGCAAGCACAAGCATCGTACCTTGTTGAACTCAGATCCCAAAGGGTATCCAAGACGGACTCTGTTTCGACGCCCAAGAAGTAGGATAGGTCGCTGACACGGCCAAGGGACACCATATTGCCCTGCATAAATAACCAGCATATTTCGAGTAAGAACTCCTCGCTGCCTGTCAGTGCCTCTCCCTGCCACACTGGGCGAAGTATGCGACAGAAAGCGGATATGAATGGCTCCCACTCTATCTTCTCTGGTATAACCTCCTGAACATCATTGGAGGACTGATCAATCTTCCAAACTCTAACAAAGCTGGGAGCAATGCCTACCACATCACAAAATTGTTCCCAAACCTCTGCTAACTGCTCATGCGCGATCATGTGATGAAGAATTACTATATGAAACAGAATTGAGAAATGAACTTCGGAAGTAATGGGAGGAGAAAAAATAAAACAAAACACAAGAAGGAGGGAATATCTCACTTTTGTTTAAAACTCTGCTCTCAATTATCTCCTCAAATGTTGGTCGCAGGAATTTTTCTTTATGCCAACAACGAGTTATAAGTTCACGCAGTAATACTGGACAACCATCAGGTATAGTTGGTCTATCTCCATTTACCACGGCCCTCACCAGCTCTGAAGCAAAACAATTAGTACAATTTTTGTAGTGCTAAATCCTCACCGAAAAGTTTGTCTTTATGCTCACTCCAGGGATGACACATTGTATACAGCTCCCACAAAATCACTCCGTAACTGTGTTAAACATTAGTAATTGTTGTGAACGCTTGGGTTTTTGTCTCTAGTACCTGAAAACATCAGCAGCACAATTCAGGCAATCCGCTTCGAGAGCAATGACCTCTGGTGCCATGTATAAATAGGTTCCTGCATATGTGAGTGAAGAATTTGATGAGGGGCTGGTGGATGAAACAATCTACTATATTGGTTGCCGGGATTCTTGGGGATTGGACAATGGTTACCACAGGTCTCTGGTTCTGCATTAGGGGAATAGAGTCGGGACACACCAAAATCTAGAAAAAAATTTTGTTTTAAAAAGCTGTTTTTACTCCACTCTCATTACCTGCTATCTTTGTTATTCCAAACCGATCGATTATCAAGTTCTGTGGCTTCAAATCTAGATGGCTGATGAAGAATGTCAGTTACGCCTATAAATCTCGATACAAAGACATACAGAAGCGGAGGCCTTCGCGAGTGTAGCTCTGTCATACCAATAGCGACATCTCTCGCAACACCCATGCGTCGTTCAAACGAAGGCAATGAAACTCCTTTCTGCTTTGGGTAAAGGAAAGATTGAATATCACCGCCAGCCACATATTCCATGATGATCCATTTCTCGCCTTGGCGATCACCATCACACCAGCCCTTCCACGTGACCACGTTTTTGCTCCTACATAGACTACAGAAACTTAGACCTCACCCGATATGAAAAAAAAAATTTGTCGTACTCCATCATTTCACATTCTTTGTTGAGGATTTCGTCTCCAACCTGTCGACCCAGTATCTTCACAGCCACAGGTAATGGTCCATATCTCCCCTGCGGTTGTTATCAAGGTGTTACCGTGTGTTCCCCCACCCCCCCCTCCCAACAAACGGCTTACCTTGAACACACCCCCATAGCTTCCCTTGCCAATGGCGGTGTCATCAATGACCAGTTTTGTCCTATCCATTTTCCAATCTTGCTTTACCCATTGATCTCGGGGCAACAATACGACACAGTCAGCATACTCGTCCTCCATGTTTTGTTGCTAGCAAGGCACGTGCCGTGACGTAATTCAATTTAAAATTAATATCCCTTTTAATTAATTAATTAATACACAATTTGCATTATAGGTAAAATTTCAGACGAACTCTGACTTTCCTTTATTCTCTTTCGCCCACAGTATGTCGATAGAAACGCCAGAGGAGACCAGCCCCAGCCGTGAGATTATCTTACGAGGCACCGGGTTCTTTGGTTACATCAAGAAGCTCGATGATAAAAGATACCATCAGTATCTTTCCTCGATGATCAACTTCTCTGAGGAGGTTAGGATCAACAACGTGTCGGATCTTACGAGCATCATCTCCTTCTTTGAATATGGGCCCATGCTCACAATATACGAGCTCGAGGACTTTTGTAAGAAGATTATGGACAAGCAGAAGATGCTCAAGCCATTCCACAAGCAGCTATTTTTCTTCTTGTGGACTATCATAAGCAACACCCCGAAGAAGGCGATCGACACCAGCATCCTCGTCTTCAAGTTCCCCTACTGCTTTATGCTGAAGTTCGGCGCCGAGGAGGATATCAAGCACTGCATCCATTTTGACAACAACATGTACTACAATTTGCAAGAAAAGCATGGGACCATGTACCAACCCGCCTATTACGAGACGGCACTGGAAGGCTGGAAAGAACTCGTGCACGAGCGCAAACAAGAATACACCGAGGTGATTAAGTACAAGCATGCGACTTCGCTTGCCGACATCGAGGACAACACCGCCAACGTGATGGAGGAGGCCGAGAAAGCCACTGACAAGATTGAGTCGAACATCGCCCGCCAAAAAGCAGCGGCGCAGCGCATGAGAGGACGTCAAGAAAAAATTCGCAACCTCATAGCTGAGCGAGATGAGGAATTCCAGAAGATGAGGGAAATGCCCAGCAGTGTGGGGGCACAGAAAGAAGAGAAGAAACCCTTAAACACATATTAATCAATTTGTAACCATTTTACCGAATATAACCAAGTTTCTGAGGGAAAAGTGAAGGGCCATTTGTATTTGTTCAACAAATAAACACTGCATCCCTCCACTGTTAATGTTTCAATACACACCACCCACACACAACACTACGCACAACACATTACCTTACCCACATCACACACACCTGCCTGAGCACTTTTATGCATACAGCATATGATAGCAATCCCTTGCAACCGCATACGAGTAAGTCCTGAATGACCTTTGAACACAGTATGATCAGTTCCGCTGTTGGCTTGACATTTGCTAGCTGTTCTGGTACACTCTCACTGCTAGCAGCCAACTAAATCTGACAGTAGAAGTACCACAGCTGGGCAACCATAAAGAACATCTCTTGTGCTATCTGAGTGAAAAGATATTAGGTAAATGAACAAATTCCCACCACTTTACGGTGTCTGTTTTACCTACTCAAATGCGCTCTTGTTCCAATCGAATCGCTTTGAGTTTAACGCTATAGTCATCCCAATGGATTTCCCGCTTCAAAGCCTTCAGTAATAGCCACAATATGGCGAGAAACGCAGATTTAGTAATACATCTTGTGCCAGGGTTTGTTACCATCTATCACTGTTGCCACCCGCCTCGCAATCCCGTAAGACGCCTGTGCGAAGTGCACCATTTTAAAACCCACAAACTCTCATCGTAGATTGTCAGTTCCCTGTTATTCAAATACAAATCCAAGCCCTGCTTGAAGGTTGGCTGCTTAATGTTGGGAATATATTGTTCGTCTACCAAGATAAATAATCCCAAAACGACGCGAAAAAACAATTAGAAAAATAATGTAAAAATTCAGAAATATAATAATAATTCAAAATACAATAAATAATCAAACATCAAAAAACGCTTGCATAATATCTTACCTTGCTGTTGTGTTTAATTCCACAAAAAGCTGTTTCAGTGTTGGTGCACAGCGTAGACTTGCTCCTCCTTCGTCACACTCAGGCCCACTTTTCTTCCGTTTCTAAGCATTTGGAATCGAACCCCAAACACAACAACGACGGAGCAGAGACAAGCCGGCGGTAGTCTTCTACTCAACGTATTTGACAATCGTGCGTATGAAACCACGCACGTATAACAAAGGGTAAAAGATCCATCAATTTATCACCACATTTTCTTTCCATTATCTCTTTCACAAGAAGAAATTGAACAAGCCTCGAACAGGTTTTGTAGAATTAAGCACAACAGCGAAGTAAAATATTATTTAAGCGTTTTTGATGTTTAATTATTTGTTGTATTTTTGAATTATTTTGTTATATTTTGTTGAATTTTTAATTATTTTGCTTAATCCATTTTTTTTAACGCAGGAATTAAATCCGTTGTCCGAAAAAGCTTCTACTTTTGGATAATCTCTCTGTGTGCGATCTTCAAGGGGGACTGGGGATCCTAGAGAGCGGGTGAGGCAACAATCTCTACGATGATGATATGATGGGATGATGAAGAGGAGGGCTGAGGAGCCTGGTGAGATCCGCCCACGCAGTGGCAGTGTGGAGTGTTGGACCCCCCCACGGTGCTGATGGAAAGAATTGATGCAAAGGAGGGAGAGGACCTTGGTGTAGGCATGACCACCTGCACAGAGGTTATCATGCTTGAGGCTAATTTGAAACATAGGGTAGAGAGACGTGACAAACTAGCGAGGAGAAAGTGGTGAAGCCGGGAAGGATGGAACACATACTCTCACACCGGAGTGTGATCTGTATGTGCGAGTCTGTAACCCCGAATGCAACTGGTATTGGCGAGAAATTCGAGCTCGCGCTAGCACGACGGCTTGTGTAACGTGAGATGGATAACGCAGTGAAAATAGGATGTACGACATGCGATAGTTGGGAACCGGAGAGAAGACCGCCTTGGACGTACCCTCACCAAAGGCAAGGTTTCCACACTCCAGGTGTCGACAAGTTCGAAACAGATAGTGGGCAGCAATCAACGCGCGTATTAACATGACCAACAACGATGGGACCGACCTAGCCATACTCGAAAGCACGCAGGGAAGATCAACAATGGTTACACTGATGTTGACAGCGGGAGAGAAGCTGTAGGACCCCGCGAGCAGATAGGTAATAGTCACAGAGCAACAAGCATGTGAAAGTACGGTTAACAAAGAGAGCATGGACACAGTAACCAATTAGGGATGTTACAATAAATAGTCTATTCATTTCTCTCTCTCACACACACAGGAACAAGATAAAGTATGTCTAATGTGAGTAAACGCATTGCTCGTGGAAAAGATTTTCAACTTACCTAAGAAGAAGAAGCCTCTGAACTTGCTGTGCTGTTGTAGGCGTTTTGATGACCGTATTGTCTGTGGTCATGAATTGGTACATGTTACTGCTGTTTCGAGGTATGGTGGTCTTTGTTTATTGGCATTAAACGATACATATGAGGTCAAATCAAATGAAGCAATCCACGCGATGAATTCATTGAAGTAACGCAGGATTGTTTCGGCCGCCTGCCGAGCCATTCTCATGAAATGTTGTCTAGTCTCATCCAGCGCCGCAGACAAGGCCTCTGCAACCTGTGGCCAACACTGGTTCCAATATTCTTTGAGCTCCTTCATCCCTTCTTGGCCCCAGTTGTAAGCATGCGCTGACGCTTCCTGGAAAGCCAACTGGAATGCAGCGAACACTTCGGCCCAAGTTTTCCAGTTTGCCTCGTAGCCGCAAAGATGAGCCAAGGCGTTCACAAGTCAGAGCAGATCTGTGGAGATGGTGCTGCCATTCAAGCCCATTTTACAGAGAAGCCAAAGGATGAACCGAAAGAGGACTTTGGCTGCCTTGCCGCTCAGCTCGGCAAAGAATTTGATGGCGCTCTATGCGGCCCCCAGCAAACTCTTTGCGCGATTCCAAGTCTCGAGGGCAAGAGTTTTGAAAGATGCCGTTCGCTTCCACTCTACAAGTATCATTCTCGAAGTCGTAGTACACGTTGTAATGGCGGAGAGTAATAGTTTCAGCTTCTCTTCACCTGATACTGCTCGCCTGTATTCGAATTGAAGAACCTGACGGACACGTTCTGTAGCTCCTCTTCTGAAAGGAGGGCGGATTGCATATGGTTCTTTAATGCTGCAGTGATATTCTCCACCACGCTGCTCAATTGGGCAAACTGCTTTCGCTTGATGCTGTACCTCGAGGCCGCAAACTGACCAGCGATCTCTTCGGCCTCTTCCATGAATGCATTGTAATAGCTTGGTAGCAGGCGCACTGTAAATTGTGCTGGCTCCACAGAATCCAGCAAGTTGAGAACGTCTGTTGTTTCAGTTTCGGTTTGTTGCATGCTGTCGCTTTCTGCGTTCTTTTTTTTTCCTTCTTCTTCTTCTTGAACAAGATAAGTACTCCGTCGATTCACTGAAAAGGTTATAGTGCATTCCCGCTGGCCATAGCGTAGTCGTGCTCCCCATAGTGCATTCGCGCTAGACACAGTGCGTTCACCGTTTTTGTCGACACTCCATTAAGTAGGTAACTTCTTAAATATAAGTTTGAAGCAAGCAAGGAACGCATATGTTACGACAACCACAAAAAGAGATACCTTCAATCACCGTGGGAGCAACACTCAGAGCTTCCACTGAACATGACCACACGCTCATGGTGCAGAATTCGGGTATCTGAACTATGTTCAAGGCAGCGTTGGAAGCTTTGCCTGGGCCGCAGGGGTGGTGGACATCAATCAATGGCTTCAAGTTGCTAGAGGTGGACAGAAGCGCAAGGTGACCGCCATCGCCACCCAGGGAAGAGCCGACGCTGATCAGTGGGTCAAGGAGTATGTGGTCAAGTATATCCTGGATGGAGAGACTTGGTATCTTGCAGACAACGGGCGCATATTTCAAGGGAACAAGATGCTGATGATATCCCGGTGAGGTCTCTTGTACACTAATGCCATACTCTGCCGGCTAAAAAAAAAAAAAAAAAAAAAAAGGGTAGATGCATATTTTTCGTATGTTTCATTTGAACAAGCTTGTTTGCAAGGGTGGAATCACCGTGATTTACAGTCTCAGGATCAAGAGTGAGCGCTTTGGTCGCCCAAGGAATTTTCCCAATTTGATTGGTCATCCGAGTTCTCAGATGTCGGGTCTTGTAGATGCATGCCTCCTAACCTCAGGCGAGGCTCCACCAGGTTTTTGAACCACATGGGTGTACGTTGACAGCACCGGCACCACGGGCCGGAGATGCTTAGGAAAAGCGCTGTCATGGCGGCGCATAATATTGGAAATATTATCGCTGTGAAGGTGACCGATGCCAGGGCGTCCGTGGTGGGACCTGTGAACTCCAGTCCTATCGAAGAGTAAACAGCCGGTGGAGTTTGCAAGCACGCGATCACCATCAGGGCCGCCAGGAACACTGTCTCCAGGTGTTGGTAACTCCTGTCGGCAAACGGGTGGAAATATAGATGAGAACTCAGAACGAGGCAGCAGCCAAAGAAGAGTGCGATGGCACGCCAGATCGGGTGCACCACGAAGGTGGCCAAAGCCACGAGAACAAATCTGCGAAATATCGACACGCTCTCCCACCACCGGCGGTTCGGCGCGTAGGGCCCCTCGAGCACCTGCAAGATAGCACCCTTCCACCCGAAGATATCTTCTGCCGATTTGCGTCGGAGCAACCGGCGAACCAACACCAATAGCAAAGGAAAAGGTGCCAGAAGCCCTCCCAATACAACGAACAACAGCGCCTGCCAAGCTGTGTAACAAGTGACATCTCCTGCCTTGAGAAGACGGAGTTGATGTCCCACCATCACACATGTCAGCAGTGCCATGGTTCCGGCTACCGCTCCCTGGTACATCAACAGCAAGATTCCAGCCAAAGCGCCCGCATAGCGGCTCTTTGTGAGTGCAAAGAGATCCCTCTCTGCTCTCAATACTTCATCCTCCTCGTTCCCTATCGAGGAAACATCCACTGGATCGACTAGCTGCTCATTTTCCGCGCCTTCGGATTCGGTTGTGGATTCCACAAGGCTTGCTCGCCGTGTTTCGAGGTATTGTTTTGTGCGAACAAACAAGAGGTGGATTGCAAACAGCAGGGCCAGCTCAAGGAGAAGTTCTATCGGCAGCACGTAAGCGGAAGCGATTTTCTGAACGGCCGTGAAACCGCTCCAAACGCACGCGCTCACCCGAATCCCAACTATGCTGGGATCCAAAGAAAAGATCCCGAATACCATCCTCTCTCCCGCATTTTCAATGGTGATCATCAGCGGCACGACTTGGAGAAAGTAGGTGACTGATTTCCATACCGGTCGGTGCGCAATCGGTACCCACACCAGCACGATAACATAGACCAACCCTGCTCCCAGAATCGCCGGCAGAAACCAGCTAAGCGCCCCGCACTCGGAATCGTTCAAGCAATCGTCCGTGCCAAAGGCCTCGCTGTATCCTTCCGCGCAGCTACCGCAAAGGGTCCCTACACGATTTCCGGCGCAAGAATGCTGCCAAGGTCGTTTCCCGGTCCCGCAGTAACCAGCAGGGCACTGTAGGCACTCCAAAGAGGAGGACGTCGCGGAACCGCGACCGCACCAATAAGTTGGCAAAGAATATACGTCAGCACCCCCATCACAAAAAGCTGCACCTGGGCATTCCAGGCACGTGATGTTTAAAACATCACCTTCAAGCACTCGCGCGCTTTCCAAGTTGTATGTGCCACTGGAGCATTGTGAACAGGAAAGGGCTGCGGTCGTCGTGTTCACCAGTCCCCACGGCGTTTGATATAATGGATAGTCTTGAATGGTGCGATCATGAAACCAGCTGCCAGGTGGGCAGACGAGAGTGCTGTTAAGCATGTTGACGACCCCCCCTTGTACGATATTGACGAATTCGTTTGCACTTGAAAGCCCGGTGAAACTGTTGCCAGAAAGTTCCAACAGACCTGCAGCTGATGAATAGATGACCTCCCCATAGCGTGCCTGGTTGGATTTGAATGAAGTGTTCCGCATGGTGAGGGCCGTAGATGGCGCTCCTAGGAGAAGGCCACCGCCCATGGATGAGGCTCTGTTGTTTTCGAAGCAGCAGCTGTCTATTGTCGTCAAACCACAGTTAATGACCATTGCGCCACCGGATGAAGCATCAGAGTTGGCTTGATTTCCCCTGAAAGTGACTCCGTAGAGATAATTGGTGTTGCCGTAATATAGCCATGATCGTTCAGTCGCGTTTTTTGACCACGATCCCCATTCCCGCTGCACGCTCTTCTCTGGGTCTGCCGGGAGGTTGATATAGAGCGCCCCGCCTTGGCTCAGGGCTGTATTGTTGATGAACCACCCTCCGATGAACGTATGCATATTGTTGGTGTACGTGTTGTTCGCTTCATAGTCAATCATCACCGCTCCTCCAACCGGTGCGAGGTTCGATATCATTACATTGTTAGCAAACAAAACGCTATCGTGTTCCGTGCTGTGCCAGTCAAAAGTCACCGCAATGCAGCCGCCGGTATCATTGGCAACATTTGAGTTACAGACATTCTCCACCACCTTCAAGTTCCTCGGAGACAGGACCCAGATGGCTCCTCCCAATACGCCTGAGTTGTGAATGAAGGTGCACAAAAGTATGTGAAGGTCCACATCCTGTCCCTCGCTGTTCGCACCTGCTACCGCTCCTCCAAAGATCCCGGTGTTTTGAACGAAAGTTGAATTGCGGATCTGCGTATTGTTGGTGGAAAGAAGGTACACCGCGCCCCCGTAGCAAGCCGAGTTGTCAGTGAAAACAGAGTCCTCTATTATGGAGCCACTCGTAACTGTAAGCATGATAGCACCTCCATCCTGACTACCACAAAGGAAAGCTGAAGTTGAGCTCCAGGGTACCCTGTTGAAGTGAAATCTTGACCTTTCGATGCGGGGATTGACATCGAACTGCAACGTTATGGCTCCTCCGTCTATCCCTGCAGTGTTGTTGATGAAGGTGCAGTTCGCAATCAGAAGGTCAGAGTTGTTTCCCGAGAGAATAGCTCCCCCTGCATCAGATGCGTTGCAGTTTCGAATCTCGAAGCCAATCAAGGCCACGCTGACAGTGTACTGCACAAAGAACGCCCTGCCTTTGTGATGGCAGTCGATGATCGCTGTGCCATTCACTGCCACCAAGGTAAGATGTGATATGCTTATATGAATCCCTGCTCCGGTCTCGGGACATCGGTAGGGTTCCTCGGAGGCAAAGACACACAGGGTGTCCCCATTGACTGCTTTGGCGACTGCTTGGTGGATGCTTGCACACGGCTGAACTTTGCTTCCACAGGACGCACTGTCTCTGCCAGTCGGAGAAACAAACAGAGAACAATTTAGTTCAACGGCACCAACACAATAGCAATAACACAGCAGGAAGGCCCCCCTACATAAAAAAATTGTCAATGTATTTTCCACCTTTTCTTTTACCATTCAAGTGTTTTCGTGTGGTTGCCATTCCGGACAGAGAACAGTGCTCGCACCACCATGCCTAATTCTTGGAGTTCGTTCAACGATCAAGATGAAACTTTCATATCTTGCTAATTACGCAAAATTGGATCCGTATGAATTTGGATTTTTTCACTCCGGTTTGGTTGTCCTGTGATGTTGTAGCCAGTACCACTTTCGCATACAAGTTTTTAGCGCGCTAGTCACCATTTGTCGCCGATATTAATGTATTTAATCGCACACGAGGAAGCTGTTTTGGCCAGAAACTGCCGAGGACCGAATTTATTTTCTTCCCAAAAATTGGCCATCTTTAATAGTGCTGAGACCAATAAATCAACGAAGCGCACACGCGGAAAGCAGTTTTTTTGCCGGCCCGTGGCTACAGTGTGGCCACTTGTAGCTAGTACCACTTAGTGCACCGACTTCCCATAAACCGCCATAGACTAGTTACTTGTACGCAAAAATGCAAGAGATTTCTTGGCCGAAAAGCCTAACATAACAATCATTTCTTCTTTCTCCTCGTGATCGACTTCTGTGCTTGGCTGTACAGAAATATTCTTCTATGAGTATTGGCAGTCTGTTCCCACATTTTGGCACAGTTGTGATTAAATTCTCTGCATTAGGCTACATGGGAAGTAGTTATTAATTCATTGTCTTTGATGACTCAAATATTACCATAAGATATTGTCGTCTCTAGTCTTTTATCCCCCGCCCACCCCGAAGAGAGGAAAGAGTTGAAGGTGTCTTATCACAGAAGCTTGCTATAGAGTTTGTAGAATAGGTCGTTGCGCGCCACACACCCCCCTATATGAATAAAAGCATTAGAGGTATGGTAAGAGACAATGTTCTCTCTTGCCAAGGGAGCAAAAGAAACGCGTTATAATACGGTATCTGTCTTACCTATTCAAATTCCTCCTTGTTCCACTCAAGTTGCCTTGAGTTCACGTATGATGTGTTGTACGTACAACCTCAACTGCCGTCAGTAACAGCCGCAATATGTCGCTCCTGGAAAGTCAGTAGGATTTGTTACCTTTCAAATGGGAAATCCGTCTAGCCTCTTGTACGAGATATGATAACTGTCACTGCCTCGCAATCTTCTCCCGCAAATCTTTAGCACCCCAGTATAATCTTTAATTTTCTTGAATTCAAGATTTTCAAAATTTAACAAAAATCTAACAAAATAATTCAACCAAAACGCTTGAATAATATCTTACCTTGCCGTTGTTCTTAATTCCGCAAGCTGGTCAAGTTAAGTGTTGGTCCATCGCGAAGACTTGCGACTCGTCACACTCGCGTCTTCCCATTTTTTCTTACGTAAGATTCGAAGAATTTGGTCCATTAATCCTCAACCCCAAACAACGGCAACAAAGCAGACGGCAACAGCATGCTCCCCCCACAATCACCGCAACCCCATCTTCATTGAACAGGAACAAAGAAAAGCTGTAAGTATGTTCTCCTCACCTTTCTCGGATAATCGCGAAACACTGCCGCTAAGAACAAGGGGTAAAAGAACCCTCATTTCTTCCATTTATCACCAAATTCACAATCCATTTATCTCTGGCTAGCCGACGCACGAAACAAGACTTGAGGTTTGCGGAGCTAGCACAGCAGCACAAGCAAGGTAAAATATAATTCAGGCGGTTTTGATGCTGATTATTTGTATTATTTTGTTATATTTGAATTTTTGTATGAATCCATTTGCTTTAACCAGGAATTCAAACAACTTCGAAAGTTCTTCTTGGCTCCTCTTTGTGCACGATCTTCAGGCCACCTCTAATGGACAACTCATGTGGACAACATGGAGGCAAGTTAGAGAAATACCTGTTCAGATTCCTCACCATCGCCAACACTAGACAAGGTGGTGCAAGGTTGATGTGTGCGTTACATTGGAAGGTGAGATCCGCCCCATTCTCGAGTTACACAGTGTGGGGTGTTGGGCTCCTCATGGTGATGGAAAGAATTGAATGGAGGGAGTGACACCGAGTATGTGGTCCTTCCTTCCCGGCTTCCCCACTCTCTCTCCTGTGGTCATGCCAACACCTAGTAGGTGTCACTCCCTCCATTCAATTCTTTCCATCACCAAAGGAAGCTGCTTTTGAGTATTGGGATCCTTCAACAAATGAGAATAAGTGCTTCCTTACCAATGCATTTAGATACCACAAAACTGCAACACACCGCTGGCACACCCACCATTCAAGGATGTATACGAGTTCCTCTTCAACACCGCGGACGGGCTGAATCACTTCTTTGTGAAGAGGAGCTACCCCTACCATCGCAGAGGATGAAAGTACTCATTTGATGATTTTCACTTTACCTCTCTGATCTGGAACTCCTACGTGCTCTATCATGAGTACTACGCGATAGAGGAGAACATAAAGTGGAGTACCTATTGTACGGAGCTTGCCAAAGAGCACTGGAAACACGCGCGACAATAAAAACCATCACTTCGTCCTCGTCTGCGTGCAAGAAATTCTGGTAAAATTTGCCCGTCCTGGGATGTAGGCCTAGGTAAGCAATTCTGGCACAATTGCTTTTTTTTTTTTGCAAAATCGATAGCTGTGACGAGCACCATCCCTCCAACAAAAAAAAAAAAAAAAAACAGGAAAAAAGGTGGTTCTAAAAGGTTCTTGAAAACATTTAAGTCAAATTGTGGACGGGGGAGTGGGTAGAAGTGCAAATGTAGACTGTAGTGTGTTTAGAAATGAACAAATGTGTTGAAAGGCTCATATCGTAGAATGTTGACTGACTCGTGCCATGAGGTAGAATAGGAGGATAGCACTCGGGTCGAGAAGATTACCGTGGCCCTGGATGTACATGATTTGAAATTCTTCATTGGGCAACTAGTAGAAATTTCTTGTGCCCTATTGAATCGATTAACCACGGTTGCGCTGTAATTGATGCGGTGACTTCACGAAGTAGCCGGCGTAGCTTAATTAGTCCTAGGACACGGCCGATAAAATATGTACAACATTAATAAGATATCTTACGGCTCCCAAGTTGTGATTTCACGATTTTGGGCATTCGCCCCCTTGCCGTAGTTGTGGAATAACTTTGCAACGGAGATGGATTACCGCAAGTGGAGCTGTGCTTTAATCTTTGCAGGCACCGCCTTCTTTGGTGGCACTTTCTATTCCTTCCCGGTTTGGGTTACTGACCTGAAAGATCACGAGAACTATAACCAGGTGGATATCAACACGATTGGGGGAGGGGCGTATCTGGGCCTGGTTGGGGTAGCGCTCTTCGGGTTCCTGATCTCCCTCGGCTATGTGAGCCCTCGTTGGATTGCCCTGCTCAGTTTGTCGCTCAATTCCATCAGCTACTCTCTGATGTTTGTTTTCACTTGGTTCGCTCTCCAACCTTCGCTGCTCGTTGCGTTTGCCCTGTTCTTGGTGGGAGTCGGTGCAGGAGGAAGTTTTACCGCCCTCTACCCCTTAACGGTTACCTACTTCAACCAGAGCCTTCAGAACATTATATAAGTTCGATCGGCATCATCTTGTATTCCCTGACTGGCTTTCTGGCTTCGCTGTTCTACTATCTCGCGCCTCTTTCCAGTGCCGTGAAGATGGAGGTGTTGATGTTAGCGCCTGGGATTGGGTGTGCGGGGCTCGTTGTTTGGGGTCTGTTTGTGCTGCATCCTGCGGACACGGAACTGCCACCAGTCATTGGGGCGGAGGAACAACGGTTTCTCCCCGACAGCTCCCCCGAAGCCAATGGTTCGATGGAGTTTGGGAGTTCTCACCCCGCCCTCAAAATCCACAGATATGGAAACCCTGACTGCATGGCCAACCTACGGGCGCAGTTTTCTGCTGCCATTACACTGCGCTTCTCGCTGCTCTTTGCCGTGCTGTCAATTGCCTTCGGCACTGCCATCAACTTCTACAATAACGCCGGAAGCATGGCACGAACCTTCCGCATGAACCGTGACGAAGAAAGCGTGCTGATTCTTGTCTTCTCGGGAGTACTTCTTGGCTCCCGCTTCCTGACAGGGGCACTTTTGGCTTTGTTCAATCACTTCTACTTCCAATCACGGTTGCTTGCTGTTGGGATGACCTTGTTCCTTATGTTTGGCATCAGCGTGGCCGGTAAGGACATGTTTAACGCCCACCCGAATGTTTCAACATTTTTAGTCTAATGTTTTTGTTTTTTGTGTCGCTAAACAACAGGATATTTCTCAAATGATGATTAGCAGCTTTATTTCTCTATTTCAGCTAACCCCGCCGCGTATGCGGTCCTTTGGACGGTCTTGCCGTTACTTCCTAACAAAGGAGAGGAGCGGTGCATCTTTCCTGACCGTCCGGAGTTGGATTTTGCTCAGTTAAACCATTTATGAGTGGTCGATATCAATCACAAAGCCACCTGCTTTTACTACCAATTTAGCTCTACGGTGTGCTGAATCTAACGGCGTCATGTGGACCCATTCTTTTTGACTTATTAAGCGGCTATCTCTATGATTCCCAGGCTGAAGATAACGACTGCCATGGCTCAGCTTGCTATCAACTTTATTTATTAATATCTTCTGCAGTGCTTGGAGTTGCTTTGCTGTTGTGGGTAGCTCTTTTTCTCTTAGTTTGGCGCGTGCACAACAGGATCTCAAAAAAACTCGCACACACACCGAATTAAAAGAAGAATATATTTGCCACTCTTTTGATGAGTAGAGTATAGATTCCCAATCGCAGTACACAGCCAAAGCAACAATCCACAAACAGCTAGAGTCAGCCACAAAACAGCAACAAAGTAGTAGGACGTCCATTCGAGAATGAAACCGATCGCTGCGTTTGCAACGATCACTCCTCCAGCGGATGTTGCAACTAGCCATCCTGCTTTTGTAGAGGTAAATATATCTGACCCTGCAGTTGGCGGGAGGGTGAATATCGCCCCAAACATGGTCGCCATGGAAGCACCGGTCAGGATGGTACCAAGCCAGAGGGCTACCTGCTTGGTGAACAGCAGAAACAGCGACACTCCAATAGATGCGGTAACGAAATTGATCAGGAGAATAGTGATCGGCTTCAGGAAGAAGGAGACGCCAACACCAACCAGCCGAAACACCACCATCGCAGCCCAGAATGGTGACGTCACATGGGTAGCGGTGCTCTTGTCCACTTTGAAGTACTCCTCAGCGTAAATAAAGATCCATTCTGAAAAGGTCACCTGGATGCCGATGAACATGAACATCAGCCCTAGGCCAATAAAAATTATCCTCCTTCCCAATTTCTTGTTGCTAGAGGAGGGGAACCCTTGTGGTGACAGTGTTTGTCTCTGTGGGTTTCTCTTGATCCTTGTTCTCGTGATAGGGCACACCATGTGGGGAGTGGATGAAAGGAAATCCCACCAACGGGACCATGTTTAACACGCCCAGCAGCCAGAAGAAGGAGTCGAAATCCATCCGCTCCACCATTTACGGTGCTAAGAACCCACACACACCATAACGGAAGTGAACCCATTGCTGTGCCGGAGATAACCATCGGGAACCATGCAGGATTGGGCAAAAACGCATTGATGCAAATTGCCACCGCTCCTTCACCCAACTCAATGATGATGAAGATGATGAAGAAAGATGGTAGCCCGTCCGCAAATGGCATCACAATCAACGACACCGCTAACATACACTCGCGAGGATATGGAGCAACTGCTCGAAGGTCCCTGTGTCCTTGATTCAACCTCACGACAGGTTCCTTGATCTGGGTGGCAACTCGTTGACTTGGATGTGGATGAGAAATCTGTGCCGGATGCAAGGGCTCGATGTGAGGGTGGAGGATATGGATGAGTCTTTCACGATCGACTTGCTTGCTGAAGCGCTGCAGCGACGCGCTCGAATCGATAACTGTGACGAAGACCAGAGCTGGTCTGCTTGTCCCCCGTCCGCTGTGTTTCCGCTCTGCGCTGCACAGGAAGGAATGATCTTTGCGTCTTCCTCAAATCAGCGCTGCTTCCTTCAACACCACTTACTTTCGATCGACGAGTTTAACCTTGCGGCCTTCCAGACTGCTTGGAGAAAAGTATCTGCATTAACGCCAGCCTTGAGGACTTTCTTCTGTTGGGATGATGTCAAGTCGAGCTGGAGGCAACAGATCGCACTTCCCGAGGATGTGCGTTTTCATATCTCCGTGGCCAATCACTTGCAACGCTCGCTCTCTGCATCGGAGTTTGCTCCGTTTCTACTTGTGGAGGCGGAGGGATTCTCGATTGAAGGAGCACCGCTGATGAGGCTTCGGGTTATCCAAGCCGCAACCACATACATCATTTGGATATATCATCACCTAGTCATGGATGGGCATGCAGCGCACCGTGTTTGGGCTCAAGTGATGGCCGTATATCAGGCGCTGCGTGGAGCATCTTGTTCGCTGCACCCTCAATTTCCGTTACAAGATTATATCACGCGGTGCAGCAACAGGTGCGCAGAAGCGAGCGACGACGTGGAAAGGTATTGGAAGGCCATCATTACAGAGTCCCCTTGGAAAGGTTTGTTTGGCTAGGAAAGGATGAAGAAGGAGCGGTAGAGTTTAGGCGAACCATCCAAGGCTGAGTTCTTCCTTCCTCTCACGCGTGATGAAGCATGGTACGTCCCTGACCCTAGCGGAGCACGCTCAGTACTCTGTCCCCCTTGTCTTCTGTGAAATCTCTTCATGCACGTTTGTTTCCTCTTCCTAGCTCTGATTGTAGACGGGTAATAGTGCGTAGAACGAGAAGTGAAGCTGTAGACTGTAGTGTGTGTGTGTGTAACAGAAGGAATAAAAATGTATTGAAGAGATCATTGTTATTTAGTGGGAATATTCACGGGTACTACAAATCACAATACATAGCACTTGGGTCGTGGCTCGTGTCAGCCTCCGCAACCAAAGCATTGGGCGTTACTGCGACGCGCACCTCATCAACCGTTTGGTATCTCTTACACTCGCTGATGAAGAGATTGCACTACTGGTCGCGAAACCTCAATCGTGAGGAATGGTCGATACTCTCTGGATTTCTGGGCGTGCTGTGCAACTTGCAAGATGGTTCACCAACAGTCAATCCATCGGATCATGCCGTTGTCGTCAAATTCAAGATGCTCCTCACCGAGGACCTCAAGAAGGGATGGGCCGTTCTGTGGACTAATCTGTCTGATGAGCTGCTGGCAGTTTATATCGATCCACGTTCGAAAGACTTCGAATATGTCTAGGAAATGGTAAAGTGCAATGAATTGCTAAAGAAGGTTTTCCAAAAAAAAAAAATATTGCAGCAAGGCGTCTCAAGGATATAGAACTTGCTTCAGATAGAGCAGAACGCACGGCACCACCGAAAGCCAATCCAGTGATGCAAAAGGCCAGCTATGCGGGCCAAAGTGCTCCGTAATGTACGGCCGAGAGCCGAGTCTGTTATCACCAGTTGACGAGAGGAACAATTTCCATGTAAAACTGAATCGTTACCAAGTGTTGCTGTGAACTGTGCTGCGTGGGCTTGAACTGGCTTTTTGACTTGCTGGCGCATTGGTCAATAGCATTTGTTCTGCGAGGGAAAGATCGTTTGGTAACCACGAAAAAACGTTAACAATTAATGGTGGTCATCAGTCATTATGTAGCTGTTGCTTTGGTGGTCGTTACTGTGCTGGTCATTGTTGGGCGTTTCATTGGTCTGAGAAGGAAGAATCAGGTGAGAACCAGAATCCATGAGGTTATCTTCTATCTCATAATCCCAAGAGTAGATGAATGAAAAAAAAAAAAAAAAAAAATAAAAAAATTACAGTTTCAGAGGATAGTGATAGCAGTTAGCTTGGACCTTGTTAACTTTAATATTTCTATTCAGTTATCATTGTAACACTAACACCATTCTTATGCATAATTTGTCATCCTCCCCCCCCCCAGAAAATCGTTTTTTTTTAAGATTAGAAAAGCCACTAACTTCACAGAAAAGCTCGAATTAGGGCGACTTTTTGTATTTGAAACAGTGGTTAAGATACTGCAAGGATTTCATTCGCTGCTCGAATACCACTAGGATAGGCACCATGCACAGCACCTTGATGGGTAGTACTTGTATGTTCACCCGCAAAATGTATTCTACCTTCTGGCCTGCCACATTCCCTGATATCTGCTGGACTAGATCCTACCGCAATGCTGGAATATGTACCTGCAAAAAAGATCACCGAAGAGGCCCCAGGGGGGTAACAAAAGGTGATTGGTCGGTACCTTTAGCAAATGGATCTGAATGCCAACGAGTTATAAGATAGTTGATTGGTTGACTTGCGTTAGGATAGATTGTCGACAGAATGGCCATGAGCTCTTGCACAATTTGCTTATCTGCTTTGTGTTCCATTTCAATAGCGAAGTCACCAATAGTCATGAAGATTAACAACGCCCTGTTTAGTGGTGTGATTGCGTTGGCAACAAGTGTTCTTATATACCTTCCAGGAACATATTTAGCCCAATTAATAGCAGCAGGATAATATCCGTCTCGGCTAGAGGTATACCAGATAAAATCACTATCCACAGACCAGAATGGGGCCTCAAATTCTAATGCGATTTTGTTAATACATCCCCAACCAAGGCGCTGAATAGCTCTCTGTTTGGTTGTCGATAGCGAGGGCGAGAAAGAAATATTGTTCTCTTTAAGGAGGCCCAAAGAAATTGTCACCACACAATAGCGACTTAAATATAGCGAGCCATCGGCTGTCCTGATTTAATATTAAATCACATCGTATTCGATATTTGAGGGGTAAAAAAAAAAAAAAAAAAAAAAAAACAATACCTGACAGACACGCTGTCAGGGCGTTGAGTGATCGATATCACCCGCTTATTCAATTGAATGGTCAAATTCTGCACCTATATATTTTATGTGTGTAAGGATGTTACTCGCGCCTTGTTGCTGCGGTGGTTTGCATACAAATGGTGTGAAGATCGGCCAGTATCCATTCGGCATCATGACGTCGTCACCATAGTCAGGGGAAGTGTTAATATAAAGAGCAGCCAGCTTTGAGGCAGGAGAACCCCAGTCCCATTCGGTTTCTAAACTCGCTATGAAACGTAACAGTTGAATTGTTGAGGAAGAATTTGAGGGTGGTAGATCTGCGATAAAATCATCGATAGCTTTTTGTGCCGACGTAGTGTCGCTGACATAGTCAAAGTACCTAATGGGAGGAAAAAAAAAAATATTCGGAGGGATTGATTATGTTTATATAGGTGACTGAGATTAGGAGATATGTACGTGTCCATCGCTTCGTATAGGCTATACCCTTCGGCAATATCATCGATGCTATATGATCTACCGTCAGCCCAATATCCCGACACACTGTCATAATCGGAGGCCACCTTATATGGGATTTAAGAAATGAAGGGATTGAGAGTTTTCTTCTAGTCGAAGAAAAGAGAAAAAAAAAAAAACAAAAGAACAAAAGAACATTGGTAAAGACAAAGATGTACCGTTTTGATTCCTTCCCGTTCCGCAATTGGATACACAATATTATCATTTATTCCGTGTAGCCAGGATGCGCCTAACTCAACCGGGTAGCCCAGTTCTAAGTTCGTCCATACTCGCCCTCCCATCCTGTCCGGCCTTCCTTCGAGGATAAGTACTTTCAATCCGTGTGCTTGGAGAGTCGTCGCTGCTGCAATGCCGGCTGGACCACACCCAACGATCACTACATCCCAGTCTAGGAGGTTGCAGTCAGTGAGGTGTTTGCTGCGAGACAGAGAGAGAGAGAGAGAGAGAGAGAAAGAAGAGAGAGAGAAAAGAGAGAGAGAAAGAAAAGGGGGGGGAGGGGAAATATTGGTGTGTAAGTACCAGTTGCGAGGACGCGGGTCAACACTGTGAAAACAACCAACAAAGACGGAACTTGCCTCATCTTCCCTCTGCACAGGTAAAACCAAAATTAACAATTTTCTGAAATGAACAATCTGTCACACCAGAGTGTACAAAAATCCCCAAAACGCCCCGAATCTGCTCAGGTCGAGATCCAAAGTATTGGTGGAAGGACGAAGTGTCAGCAGCTTCTGAACTTGTGAATAAGTTATATACCTAGGTTGGAGATAAACACAAAAGCCACTGCGAAGTTGTGCCACGGAATAGGATCTGCATTAATGTAACGCCAACTCCCACAATTGGCCAAGCAGGCACTCACAGAAATCAAAAATCCCAACCTAACCAGGAGAGAAGAAGGAAAGAAGAAGGCAGCCATGAGTTCTGGGGATTAACAGGGGAAACAAAAGGAAATTGTCTGGATGTTTCTATTTGATATCGAGGGACTTAAAAGTTAGGCTGTGCCTGATGGAGATACGGTGGTGGCAAAAGTCGAGTTCGTACCCTATGCTGATTTAGAGGGTGTTGATAAGGAACTGGCTTATCTTATTGGACGACTGAATCTCTCAGGTACGTTCACCTTTCTCCCCCCCCCCCTCTCTCACCTTTCTTTGCTTTCCTCTTTCTTTTTCCTTTTCCTTATCCACGTGATAAAGGCGGCTTCACCTGCTTTGTTTAGCGAAGCCAAGCCAAGTGCGACGGCTCCATCTTCAAGAGAACTGCACCCTTTGGGCTAGAGCCAGCTACGAGGACGATGAAGGTCACAGATTGGCCCACGGAAGAGGGATTTGGGAACGAAGCGACGGCGATCGTGCTGCTGAGTATCACAGTCTGTGTGAGCAATGGGGAGGTGCTCCCATAGTCGTTGGCATCTCCGCCATACTCAGTGGTGATGGCGTGGTTCCCTAAAGTCAGCGCCTGGACGGTGATGAAGGTCGTCTGGCCTGTGCTATTCAGAGTCACAAACCCAAGAACAATTCCATCATCGTAGAATGTATCGTCCCTGTGGGGCTCAAACCGATAACCCACCACTCCTCCACCAGACGCATAGAGAGCTATGCTGATGCCGCCCTGACCGCGGCTACCTAAGACTCCGAGAGATCCTGACCCGCAACTGCCACTCGAATCCGAATCCGGGTTGGATGGCTGGGGTGCGTAGTCGGGACATCGTGCGAAGTCGCAGTAGGTAGGAAATATGGGATTCGCACCGCCTGAGTACTGCCCGATGGATGTAGCATTCGAAATGTCGCTGTCTGGGTCAGTATCGACAACCAGCTATCGATTTTTGCTGGAAATCAGTCTTTTTGTTTTTTTTTTTTTAAGAAAAAGGAAGAGGAACGCACGTAGTCGGGCTCGAGTATGATGGGTTGTAGGACCACTACGAGGTCAGTTCGTCTGGATGCGCATAGTGTAGCGGTGTCGACGAACGTGTTATCTGGCGCGAACAGAGTTCCTATCTGGCTTCCATTTATGCAAATAGCAACATTTCGAAGCCAGTTTGTGTGACATCCGTCTTTTGTTTAAAGAAAGCGGGATTAGATTTGAATCTAATCTTACGATGTCGTATAAACAAAAGAGATACTTACCACGCTTTGGTAAAATAGGATAACGCCAACGCCAGTCGCAGGCATGAAGAGCTTGCCACGCGGAGAACTCTTCTTCTGAATGCGTTTCTCACATACATTGAAGATAATACGATAAATTCGGTTTGAGTTCTTTTGCTTCGCCGGTTCCAACTGTGATATAATCCCTCTAAAAGGCTTCTATGCCACTAAGATAGGTGTAAATTACTTTATCGTCATTTGAGGTTTGCCAAACCTTTCAGATACTACGTAGGCGGTGCGGTTTTCCTCTCCTCTGGCTGCCATGAGGGATATTGCATCGTGCCAGGTGGAAGGAATATCTTGAAATCCTGCACTTGGAGAAGATATCCTCGGGCATAGGAGCTTCCTGCAAGTAGTCCTTGGACCCGAGCTACTTGTCTTTGGTTCTAGACGTTGTTCTGATCTTGACCTTGCCAGAACTTGAGCTCGCCTTGTAGATTCTCCTCATTCATCGTCACCGACTCGAAATTGCGGAGGAAATCAATAAGTAGGTAGGTATTGATTTGTGTGAGAATTCCGTAACGGAGGGACAGTTCATCACCCAGCTTCGAAGTGTTTCGAGTGACGGCAATCACAACTTCTTCCGAAGGGGTAATAACTAACACATCACCTAAATGAAAAATGAGCTAATCAATTCCCTTTATTAGTTCAAGAACAAACGAACCTGCAAGCAGTTGATGTTCAGTGTTAGGTTGAGGAAGTTTCAGAGTTGGTGCCGGAAGCTCGATATAGTAGGTGATTGGACCGTTGGATTGTCGGGTGGGTTTGTTTGACAGAATATTCCAACTGTGGTGCCAAAGGCGCTTGGGCCACGTTGGGATTGCATTGCATTGTGGGTAACTGCTAGCAGAGGATTGAGGGCCACATCCAATACTCTGTCGTTGAGATCCGAGAGCTCCTTGCGCACGTTGGCCAGAGCTGGGAATTCCGAGTTTCGGTTATACATCTCCGAAAAGGTCGTAAGATTTTGAATTTCGTCCAGCAACTGGCTGCAAGTTGTTCTGGCTCCTGCACCGAAACCTTTCGCACGAGCTGGGAGCAGAGACGGATGTAACGGAGTGGAAAGTTACAAGGACGGTGAACAGAAGGACAGAAAGTCTCATGTCTGCTGTTGCCTGGGTTCGATACTTTTAAAAAGAACTTTGGACCAAGAACCAGACGCTAAAGTAAGTGTGATTGGATTGGGCAACAAAACACGGAGTCAACGGCGACACTAGTAGGATAAGAACTCCTTTGAAAGCAATCAGAAGAGCTCCGCCCCCCCGCCCCCTAGACAGTTAAACACGCATCTAACCTGATAGTTTGCTACGCCCCTCAAAGCTCAATAAACTTTTTGACACAGAAAAAAAAAAAACAAAAAATTTACATTTAAAAATTATGCATTTCAATTTAATATTAAAAGTAAATTAGCAAATGTGAAGGAGACTTGCCGAAAAGTGTTGTGTTGGCGCAAGGGGAAAACAAAAATGGCCACCAAAACCCAGCTCATACAAAAGTGTACCAAAAATCTGGATGGAACTTTGCCAAGAGGATCAAAGACCAGTGTCGTCAATTTTTTACGGCGCCAGCCCCTCAGAACTTTAAAAGACTGGGCTGATAACCACGAAGAACTTAGGCAACAGGTTAAAAAGTACCTCCATGTTGTGGGCGGTGAGGACAACAGAGGTAGCGAGAAGGCTGAGGAACAGAAAAGAGGGGAATATGCAAAAACAATCGCACAATGGGTGTGGAAGCTTCACTATTTGAAGGATGAAGAAACCATTGTTGCTGAGTTGATGAAAGCAGAAGTACCAACATACAACCTTTATAAACTTGCTATAACGGTGGAGTTAATTGCTATTGATGGAGTGGTACCGTTGTTTTTTTTTTTTTTTTGTGGCTTGCCATAAAAAAATAGGAATGCTTGCTTACTTTTGATCACAGCAACATGATGATGGAAGTACTGAAGTGAATACATCAATGGAAGAGACAGAACCGGCCATATCTGACCACAGTCCAGAACGAACGGAAGGAGGAAAAGACAAACCCAATGAAAAAGAGGCAGAAAATGGTGGTCAAGAAAAAGAAGGCAATGAAAATGAAGAAGACAAAACAGACACAAACAAGGACGATGATCAGGAAGAAGAAGAGGAGGAAGACAATGGTGACGAAGAAGAAGAGGAAGGAGACGCAAACGAGAATGGCGATCAGCAGGGAGAAGAGGAAGATGGTGATCAGGAGGAAGAAGAAGAGGAGGACGAAGGAGGAAACGAACTTGAAGAAGAAGGAGAAGACGAAGCAGACACAAACAAGGATGGTGATCAGGAGGAAGAAGAGGAAGCTGACGAGGGTCCCTTGAAGGCCTCTTCAACACCAAAGAAGAGAAAAAGAAATGGGGAGCCGAAGGTGCTGAAATCTGCACCTTCAAAGAAGCGGAGGAAAAATTACACCAGCCACCAACAAAAGGAAGAAGAGGATCCCGCCGAGGTTCTCAATGCCTGGAAGAGAAAACTGGTTCCAGGGTTGCCCACTGCCAAACCGATTCCACTGGTGCCATGGGAAGAAGAGCCATGCAAAGAGTGGCAAGAGGAGAGGGTGAACACAGAGGTGGTGGACAACTTGGACAACTTCGTCGCGACAAAAAATATGACCGTGAGGGCAGCATTCGCACTGGGGCGTGCTCTGGAGGCAGCATTTCGTCAGAATCGACGCAAAGGGACTTGGGCAAAGTGGGTTGCAACCCATTTGAAGGGAAACATGAGCGAGTCGTATGCTTTCAAATTGCGGGATCTCTACAACACCTTGGGCCCATATCCGCTTTTCCAATACTTGTGCATCCCTGTTTCGAAGATGATTCGATGCAGAGGGAAAATCCAAGCATATCTTCAGAAAGACCTTGCATTGGCTGCATTTTGGCAAGCAGATGATGTGCAAGTGCAATAAAAAAAGTCTTTTTTGAAAAATTAAGGAATACCAGGAATTGATACCAATGGATCAATTTGAAGAAAATCGCAAAGTGTCAATGCAGGACAAAGAAAAAGGGCAAAGATAATTGAGAAGCTCACAAAGGAAGGAGAAGAAGGCGATTCCAGATCTCACAAAGAGTCCAAATTCTTATGCATAGCGTGTGTGTGGAATAGTTGAGAATGTTTTTTGGCCTTCTAGGCTGTCAAGGCCCTGTTGGAAAGGAGAGCTGCAACTCGACTACCGTGCCTGGTTTGCAGCAGGTCTCTTGGACAATGGAGTCGATCCTCTGTGAAAGGGAATGACCTTCTTGGGTTTCTGTTATGCATAAACACCGTTTGCGTTTCCAGCCCATACCCATAAACAGTAGGCAGTATTCAATGTTTATTTTCGGATGCGTAGGGTGCTGCTTTCATTAAAACCACAAACCCCCTTTCTTTTTAGTTTTCATCCTACACTTGGTGCCAAACTGTATTCTTGTTCAAAGAACTTGAAGAGATTGGGAAGTTTGTGCTCGGCCTTTTTTCGTCCAGCAATCTGTTGTCAAAGCAATTTTTGTACCAAAAAAAAAAAACTATCTCTTACGCTGTAGTTGCAAGAATCCCTGGGTGGTTGAATCTGTGCCGCAATGATGTTCCACCTGATATGGATTGATGATGGAACAGACGAAGACAGTAGAAATGTGATGTCAACCTCCAACCAATATCCCCTTCAACCAAGCAACCTCTACGAACTTATCTTTGCCCCTCCTCACGCTGATGAAGAATCACGACTGAGGTCATGGAAGAGAATGAACAACGGCGTCCTGGTGCAGATTAGGGAACACAAAAGGACCATCACAGACCGTCGCCCTGTATCAATCACCTTCGCTCCCCAACTCGGGAATTGGGTGCTCCGATCAGACATTAGGAAGAGGACCGTGATCACGAGAAAGAGAATTCGGGTACGGCCTCGTGCAAACGGAGACAGGATACCTGTGAGCACTACCTCAGATATCACGCCGAATCCAATGCTTTGGGATTGATTTTGTTCATTTTTCTGACTCACGAGATGACACGTCTCGTTCAAATAAATCTTGAGAGCCCCAAAGAGGTTTCTATCTTTGGCCAAATTTCACCCGGCGAGTCTCAAAAGAACCCTAACCACTGGCTGGCAACCATAGTATCGCACGGTGAAAAAAATTTTTTCGTCTTTGTTTCAAAGCCACCTTCACACGATGATATCCAGTCCTCCGAACCTGGTCAAGGTTCATTTTAGTTCTCTATCAATAAAAAGAGACGTTCCAAATCATTGCCATAATGCAGCTCTCCTGTTCACATCGATGGGGACCAGCAGCCTTTCTTTAACACTTCTGCTCGTCAGCCTGTGTCGCTCGCACCGTTTTCTCTTCAACGGGATAGTTAAATTCAAGATATCTGTTGATGGCCAGCAAACGCAGGAGACATGAGAGTGATTGGCGGGTTCATGGAAGGAAACATCCGCTGAAGTTGCTTGAAGGCGGCAGAAAAGAATGAAGGACTGAGGCTCCTCTGCGGAGCCGTTTTTAAAGGAATCGACCAGGGACAACCCATTGCTCTATATTGCTGTCTCCTCTCGATACACAGGCATCCTTCGGAGCAAAGCCGCCTCAGGCCTGAGTTCCAACAAGCACAGTGCTGAGACCCTTTGTATGTGCTACAGGTGTCGCCCTTGGAAGCTTATTCAAGATGGCGCCTGAGCGGAGTCGGTGGAAATAAGCATTACGAGGACCTGAGCGCAAAAGGAAAATTTCTTGCGTTTTCGACACTGTGGGGCAAAAAAAAAAAAACCGATTTCTATTCTCTCACCCTATAGTTCTGTCTCCCGCGGCACAAATCGAACATCTGCAACCTCCCTGAAATGAAGTCGAGCCAGAATAGATCACCGAAAGTTCTTCTCCCTCGGTGCCACGAAAACCCCGTTCCTCAACGGGTTGCGCATAGATGGCTTGCAGGCCATGAAATTCCTTGCCTTCCTCGCGCGGCATCATCGAGCGAGGCAGGGTGAACCGCAACGCGGCACGACAGTCGTGGTTGACCAGGCTCAAAGGGCCGCACACCGCATACACCTTCGCTTCCGTTTTTTCGTTGGGCGACGTTCTCTTCTTCATCTTTTGGGGTGCTTCCAGCAGCGATGGATAGCCTTCGTCCCTGAGTTGCTCTACCTCCTCCTTGCAGGTCAGTTCGAACAAGGTGCCAAAGAGATGTTCCTCCAACAAAGGCGTCCCTTGTTTGGCCGCCACCTTCCTCCCACCGGTGCGCAAAAAAATCCCCAGGCCAGCCGCCTTGCTCTCCTTGGTGCAGATGGGGCTGGCTGGTGCCAACAGGGCGGCGTGATAGCGATACAACGCAGCCAGCATGTCGTTGGTGTTGCGGGCATTGGTGGCCTCGCTGCGTTTTCGGCGACAGAAGGAAGGTCCATATTTTGACGGGTTGGCCTGCTGCTTCACCAGGGCAGCGAATTCTTCTCGAGTCAATTCCCTCTCGAACAGCGCTCTCACTCGAGGTTTCTCGAGGATGTGCCTCTTGAAGAACAACCAGTAACGGATGCCCAAATGCTCTGTCGGGCTGGTTCTTTGTAGGAAGTGCTGATTCATCAGGGCAACAGAAGGCTTTTCGAAGAAAAATAGACATGGAGGAATTGAAGGTCTTGGGACCCACGTTACTGAAACGCAAACGCCACAGCATCCCCGTGGGCATACGGTACTGGTTGTTTTTCAAAAGGCACATCCTCGAGAAACCTCAGGTTAGGGGACTGTTCGAGAAGGAATTGACGAGAGAAGAATTCGCTTCCTTGGTGAAGCAACATGCAAACCCAATGAAATACGGTCCTTCGTTCTGTCGTCGGAAACGCAGCGAGGCCACCAATGCCCGCAACACCAACGACATGCTGGCTGCGTTGTATCGCTATCATGCTGCGTTGTTGGTACCCTCCAGCCCCATCTGCACCAAGGAGAGCAAGGCGGCTGGCCTGGGGATCTTTTTGCGCACCGGTGGGAGGAAGGTGGCGGCCAAACAAGGGACGCCTTTGTTGGAGGAACATCTCTTTGGCACCTTGTTTGAATTGACCAGCAAGGAAGAGGTCGAAGAACTCAGGAACGAAGGCTATCCATCGTTGTTGGAAGTTGCCCAGACGAGACAGAACAAAGGAAAAACATCTCCCAACGACGCAAAAACGGAAGCGAAGGTGTATGCGGTGTGCGGCCCTTTGAGCCTGGTCAACCACGACTGTGGCGCCCCGTTGTGGTTCACCCTGCCTCGCTCGATGATGCCGCGCGAGGAAGGCAAGGAATTTCATGGCCTGCAAGCCATCTATGCACAACCGGTTGCCGAACGGGGTTTCCGTGGCACCGAGGGAGAAGAACTCTCGGTGACCTATTCTGGCTCGACTTCATTTCAGGGGGGTTGCAGATGTTCGATTTGTGTTGTGGGAGACAAAACTAAAGGAGGGTGAGAGAATAACAAATCAATTGGTATTTTTTTTTTTGGATTTGCCTCCACAATGTCACTGTGTTTAGTAGGTGCAGCCCGCAAATATTTTTCTGCAACAACACAAGAAATTTTGCTTTTGCGAATAGTTCTCGTGCCAATTTGTGGTTTTATTTCCCCCAACTCCTCTCAAGCGCCATCTTGAAAGCTGTTTCCCCCCCGATTTTCATGCACAACTTCCATGAAGTTACTCGATACCTCAACCGAGATAAGGCCAGAGACGCTCCTTTGGCGATGTACTTCATCTGGTGTCACCTCCTTCCCCAAAAAAAAAACAAAATTCGCTCGGCCCACCTGGATCAAAGACAGGGAAGGGCGAATTGTTGCAAAAAGTTACACGGCAGGTCAAGCGATGGTATATTCTTTGAAAAACGCATCTGCACGCTACACCCGCCGAAACGGATGGGTTTCGCCAAAGGAAGGAGGAAAAAAACACTCATTTTGTATTGGAGGAGACCACTGGGATAAAAGGCGTGCCTGTCTCAAGGTCTCTTTGCAAACCCATCGCCATCCAAAAGGGCATGGCCTTGGCCCTGAATTGAGTGGCAGCCAGCATGCGGGAACGCCCTTTCTGTTTGCAGACGCTTCTCATCCCTTTGACCAACCGGGTGCCGAAGCCTTGCCGTCTGTAGGCTCTCTCGATGAACAGGCTCTCGATCAGCGTGTCCTTTGAATTGTCCGGCGCTCCGGAGAAGATGATGGTGCCGGTCACGGCTTGGGCATTTTCATCTCGCCATCTGCACCAGTCGTTGAAGTCGTTGGACAATCTCAACAACCCATCATCCGCTGTTGTTGGTGGTGGTTCCAAAGAGGATCCTTCTTCGAGTGCAACAAGATCCAGCGATTGCCTCCTTCCTCACTCGGTTCGTATAACACCAAAACATCCTTGGCTTGTCCAGCGTTCTTGCTGGTATTCCCGGATTCCATTTCAATTCGTGAGGGGATGTTGTTTAGCACTGTTGCTCTTACACATATATATATATATATATATTTGTTGGATTAAGCGTTACAAAAATAAAAATAAAAAACAAAGAAATATAGTGCAAGGTAAATACACATACCGACCAGCCTGGAGAAACTCTCTACCATGGAAGGTACTCCAAAGGCTACAGAACACTACAAGTCGCTCAGGCAAGGCACTGAGGAACGGTTGCAGGCGCGAAAGGATTTCGATCTCACCGCCTCCGAATTGGGTCCCGCCCTCGGTCTAGGCAGATTTCACACGAGGCTGCAATTGTACCTGGCCAAGAAAAAGGGCTCCTCCCCAAAGAAAGAAGGCAAAGGCACCCAAAAGGCTTTCGAATATGGCAGGCTTCATGAAGCGGATGCCGCTCGGGAGTTTCAACAGAGCTGCGCCTCCTCAGGTTTTGTGTTGACGGAAACCGGCATCTGGCCTCTGTATTACGATTCATTCTCGCTCGGAGTGAGTCTCGATCGACTTGTGATCGACCCCGAGAATGAAGGTGTCGTTGCTGCTACCTACGAAGCCAAATGTCCAGTGAGCGGCAAGCTGATGAATCCCCCTCATCCGGAATACCTGTTGCAGGTTCATGCACAAATTCAGGCGGTAGGAGTCGACGAAGGCTATCTTCACGAGTGGACACCGGAGAGGAGCTCGTATTATCACGTGCGTCGCGATGACGTCCATTGGGAGGCCGTGGTCAAGGTGGCCTCCTACTTTGTGGTCCAACACCTTCGCAAGGGTGTTCCTCCCCCACCAACCGACGACGAGACAGATCCAAGCACCATGAAGCGCTTGTTGGGCGCCACTGTGAAGATGCTCAGCATTTGACCCGCGAGTTTGTTTGTTTTCAATGTGAAGAGGATGGAATAAAAGGCAACCCTCGCTTGTCGGGCTGTCGCCCCTTAGCAGATAGGGGGGCCACAGGAGGCTGGTCGGATGGGGCCTTCCTACGTAATCGAGTCCAGGTTATCTCTTCTTTGTATAAGCCTGGGCAAAAAGGCAACAAGCCACACTCCTCCAATCGCTTACCTTTGCCTTCAGTGGAGGCGCCGGTAAACTCCCTTGGCCAAGGTTGGATCAAAGCTGCGCGTAAGAGGCTCGAGGGGTTTCCCTTCAGCGGCCTCTCTTTGAAAGCAAATCCACTGAGTTGAGTTCGACCGAAAGCCACCCATTGCTGCTTTGTTTTTTTTTTTTTTTTTTTTTCTCTCTCTCTATTTTTCCTGGTAGGTGCTGAGCAGTCGGTTAGAACAAACGTCGTCATGAGGGTTGTTCGTCTTACGCCCTGCCCTTAGATGGGGAAGGGCGGGAGTTACGCGATTTCTCCGAGGTGTCCCTAGAGGAAGAGACCGTTAACTTGGTGGACTTGAAGATCGCGTAAACGAAAAAGAATGATTTATTGTCTTTTGGGGAACACACATATATGTAGTTGGGCGAACGGGTTAACGCGGGAAGAGAGTTTAACAGTACGGTAGTTTCCATAAAGTTTATTCAGAAGGAGAGTTTGCATAAATGGCCACTAGTTCGTCTTTTCTCTTTTCAAGTGCTTCGGTCTCTTTTGTACTCCTGATTTCACTGTTGCCTTAGGGGGACTATCTGCCCATGGAGTCTTGTGCCAGTGGGGGGTGAGGTCAACTCTATCACACGCGGTGGTTATGTGCGATAATGAATTTTGGGCCGCTTCCTCCTTCTTGTCAAGATTCTCCATCGGGTTCCCGGGGTATCCCTTCTGTATGAAGAGTTCCAGCGCATGCTCCGGGACGGGGCCCGTGGGTCGAGAATCTTTCTCTCGCTGTTATGCCTTCCAAGTTGGCAAGCGTTTGCATGTATCCGGGAAACAAATCCCGTGGCAAACCCTTGTTGAGAAATTCTTGTAATCTGTCTTCTCTCAACAGGAATTCTAGTTGGGCGGATCACTCGGTTTTCTGGGCAGCGAAGTCGAGCTGCTGATAAGTTTTCCACAGGTTTGATTCGATCTCCGCGAGGATGCCTGTCTTTCACCGCCACCAGTCGCCTTGGCGGTCAGTTAGGTTCCTCGTTTCCTCAACGAATTTATCCAACGACAGCGCATCATCGCGCGAATTAGCCAGGATGTACCCGTAGGAATTACCGAAAAGAGGGATACTCTTTCGCCAAAAGGTTGTTCCCGTGACCAGCGAGTCTTCCGCGTTCACATCAGGTTTACCGCAGTCGCTTGATATTCTCCCGTCGAGACAAAAAGTTTGCCAATGTTGAGCCACCTATATAACTGGTAACGGTCTCATATTCCATCTTTCTGACAACGTCACCATAGAACACTTATCGTGCAAGGGAGGGACGACAAGCTGCCGATGACCGTGCTGAGGAGGAGTTACGGACATAATGTTAGAGTTACTCTCTCGCTTAAGGAGGGAGGTATGGGACTCGAGAAAATAAAATGTTCCCACTTTATTTTCATATTTTGCGCCACAGCCATGCCAGACTTTGCACGCAAATCAAAAGAGCTTAATAAGTCGACGACCCTGAAACCAGGTTATGTGGCGGACATCGATCCGTTCGTTCCTGTTGAGACTTTGGACAATGCTAAGCTAAGGACACCACGTTACCAGCTTCCGGAAAACAGTCCTTACGAGAACTATAATCTGTATCGCTATACTGCGTCCAGAAATATTAGCGGAATCTTGGGCACAGGAGATCCTGTCCAGGTCTATCTGACCAGAGGGAGCGGAAGGGTCCCACTTTCGATCTACATGGATTTTTTTTTTTTCTTTGATCAAAAAGACGACCAAAAGGAAAACCACACTTCGGAGTGCAGGTGTGGGTATGCTTTTACTTGGTTGCTCTTTAACAACTGAATCCAGATCAGTCATATTCGCAACCTGGTGCCTCGAATGCTCCCGATGACAAACACTTGAAACATGAAGACAATGAAACCTACTTTGAGCTGACCTTTGTCCACCATGAATAGAAACGGGGATGTACGCATCGTCTGAGGAAAAGGCTGAGGATTTTGAAGGCTTCGTAAATGGAACTTGTATTGATTGAGGCGTTGAAATTTGCAGCCTTGCTGTGAGCGATGAGGAGGACTTCGGGGCTTGGACGAAAATGGCGACGGAGTTGTTGAAGACGACAGCATGGGGGCACCATCCAACAAGGTTTTTCTTCATACGCTAATGAGCTCCCATCCATAGAATGCTATCTATTTTAGGGTTTCAATTTTTTGTGTTTTTATTTTCTTTTCAAGTGGCAGAGGGAGCATGAAGCGGCCTGTTCTCGTTGCAGGAAGGAACACAGGGCGTGTAAGGGAGGTCTGCCGTGCAGACGATGTGTTGCCTTGGGGTCTCCCGAGTGCTGCGGCAACGACATGCTCGAGCAGAGGAAGAAACAAGAAGGCCGTTCTCGTCAAGCAAAAAGCCACTCAATCACCACTCCAACCACACAACAAAAACCTGAGCTGAGAAGACAAGGGCAAACCTGCCCACAATTCGAGAAGGCTCACCCGTGCAGCACCCCCTATTCATCGTCGCAACCACCGCAAGGATCCGCGACACATCTCAGGGGAAAACCTCAGACGCTCAGCCAAGGGAACCCTGTTGCGCACCCCTCCCCTTTGTCCTCGACCATTCCTTTGTCAGCGGAGCGGCCCAAAAAAAGGAAACGGGCCTCCTCCAAGAAGGAAAAGCACGTCTCCACGATGGAAAAAAGCGCCAACGCCTTTTCGGAGGCAACACCATCTACAGCATCAGCAAAGACGGATACCGCCGGATCAACAAGCAGCGGCTCTCCGGGCTGTGCGGAAAGTGCTCCTGCTGCTCAGCTCGACGGCGTTCTCGCTTCTTTGGTTGAGCAGGTACACCGGCTGAGCAACATGATCTCTTGCATACAAGAGGACCAAAACCTCATGAGGATGCAGGTCCGTTCCCTCCAGGACGGGCAGTACCGTATCCAACTCGAAGCCGCCTCCATCTCGGAGGAGCTGCCACATCGGCTTGCGGATCAATTCGCAACAGCTTATCCCGGCTTAGAATCGCAGCGACTCTCATCAGTTCCCTTACTGAACGAAAGGATCTATGCAACGTGAGGGCCAGCACGCACAACTTCTAGCACCACCATCGACCGCAACTGCTCCCTTCTCCGGTCCGGATCTTTGGTTTCTTGAGCCTCCCAACGATAACCTGCCCATCCCCATCTTTAAGCCAATTACTCCCATGCCTTCTCATCTGTGGCCTGTCGAGGAGTGCCCTTTCGGAATGACGCCCCAAGATATAACAGCATATCCCCAGGGGATTTGAGAAGAAAAAAATGGGTGATGAGAGTGAGAAACAGTGAACATGAAGGAACGTTGTGGCAAGAAAAAATTCATTTGGAAGAGATAGATGTAGAACTTGTCACCTTTGGCTGAGAATAAACGCACGCTTGGCAACAAATCACCCGGAAAAAGACGAAGTGCGCACTTTAAATCCATTCCTACTAGGAATGCCGCAAGACAACAAGGGACCCGTGAGCAGCAGAGGATGGAAGGGAATGACATCGTGAAATTAAACGTTGGTGGGATGCAATATGTGACTACTAGGGACACTCTCATGGCCTATGGAGATAACTTCTTCAGTGCGCTGCTGAGTGAAAAATTTAAAGTAGCGAAAGAAGGAGAGCATCTTCATCGATAGAAACGGAGAACTCTTTGCTTTGGTGTTGGACTATCTTCGCACAGGGGAACTGTTCATTCCGAAGCATCTAGAAAGAGAACGAGTGATGAAGGAATTCAAATTCTTTTGCATCGATCCCGTTACCTTTGCGTCCAAAGTCAACGACCACACCTTGCGCGATTTGCGAGACATGGTTAATGAACGGGAACAAGAAGGGCATAAGGAGGTCCTCGATTCATTAGTGGAGGTGTGCAAAATGGTGTCCAAGAAGCAGATACAGGACAGGCAGAAGAGGATATGCACACAGGTCCTGGTGCCACCCTACAAAAAGTATGTGGATGACCCGGAAAGCCACGAAGCAGTTCGCCGGGCTCACGATGATGAACAGTTGAAGAGGGAAGCCAAGATACAACTCTTCACAAAGGCGCCAGAGGAGATGCGTGGCCAGTACTTCGAGGTCTCGCAGGAGGCCTATGAACTTTTTCCGCAGCAAAGCTAAAATGGTGCGAAAGTACTTTGCCGGTGTGCATCGGCTGAGCATATCTATCACACCTTGGTGGACAGGATGGAAAAATAAGCCTTCGCTGCTACGGGGTTACCACGCACCGGAATTCTGTTCTTTTACGAGAGACGCATTTGAGAATCTTATGGGACAACGGCGTACAAAAGCCCAGCTGCCCAATAATTTTAGCCATAGAGCCTACACGTCCAATCTTTTCTTTGATTGTGATTGGCTGTTCTTCTACGGGGCGCAAGGGAACTCGACAGATATTTATTTCCTTAGTTGGTACAAGTCATCACGCAACAAAGTACAAAGCAAGAGGTATGAATCTGTGAAAAGGAGAGTTTCAACCTTGCCACTCTACAATGTAGCCCCACCTTCCGCAGTACTTATCACTACTTTGCTATTTTCGCGGTCTTTGGAAGCGAAGAAGTTATGTACCTTGGACCGAAGGTTCCAGATTGGGCAGCGGAGTTTCCTACGGGACCACGCCCACTACATTATCATCCTCCACACTCAGCTCACACAAAATCTGACTTCAAATTCTTCTCTGTTCTTGTGAATGAATGTGTCCCAAGGAAGAATTCCACAAGGCTCATGGATAAAGGCACACAAGGAGCCAAAGGATTGCGTTCGTACTTTGTTTGAATCTTCAGAAATCGGAAGGGAGTGTTTTGAGCAATCTGCATCACAAAAAGGACAACCTAGATTTGGGAGTTACCAACCACAAAGCGAAGGATGTCCTTGCTTTTTTTTTTTTTTTTTTGGAGCAGCCTGTTCTTGGCCCCTCCCCTTTCAAGCCGCGCACAAAAGCGCACCTTTGTTTAAAATGAGCACGTGTGGCCAGGACGGCCATGACGCGGAGCAGCCGCTATCAGGTTTTCTCTTGCATCAAGCGTTGGTGGACTGTCTTTGGTGAGTGCCTCTTCTTAACCCCATCTATCTGTAGTATTTCTCCTTTCTTTATCTGCCCCCCTCTTCTCCCAAATCAAATTATGTGTGCTTTGTTGGAGTGATTATTTGTCGTTTTATAACGAATAGGATCCTCTGTTCTCCTACTGTTATGTCTGGCACAAAGGACTCAGGCTGGAGATCAGCTGACATTGAGAAGCATCCCCGACCCGATCACCATCGGCGTTCCTTTCAGATTTCTTGTCCTTGCGGAGAGTGCTCTCTTCCCCGCCCCCGCAACACCTGAAACACCCCCAACACAATTCTCGTGCGCGATCGCTTCCACTTACGGCACAGTGGTGCTGGCCGGGCAGCTCATCCTCACCAAGGCGCTTCCCCTGTCCGAGGTCGAGGCTATGCTGATGGGCGCTTGTCCTCACGTGCCAGCAGTTTTTACCAGCACATTGACATGCACAAACAACAACACCAAGACTGATATCAAAACCACCTCCACACCGATGCGAGCACTTCCCGCCGCGAGGATCGATACCTCCATCCCCGATCCGGGGATTGATGCTCGCCAGGCTCGCGTCACCCTTCGTGTCGTATTGGAGAATACGATATTCGATAGACGTTCCGAAGGGATCTCGTGCGTCTTCACTAACACCAGCGCTCTCTCACCTGCAACCGAGGGTGCACTTATAGAAACCGTGTGGCTGGATGGGCAGCAGCATCCTCGACGATGCAATCCCCGAAAAACTGTTCTGTATTGGAGAACCTGGAGGTCTAGCTTGCCATGTCGGGGACATGATAGGACACAACATCAAGACTCTGGTCCTGCCATTCAACATCGTATCGAACTCCTCCTCCCACAGCAGTGGTCAGCATCGTTTGTTCTGCCGATTGTGGCGATGAGGTGAGCCTTTTTTTCCTCTCCTCTTTGTACCTTCCCGAAGTGGACAACTCATAAAAACAAACAACAAACAAAAGAGATTTATTGTGACGAACAAGACCCTTACCATCGCGTTCCCACAACCTGCTGGAATCGCTCTTGCACCTACCAAAGGAGTTGGGCAACCCGTCATCCCGGGAACGGATTTCCAACTGACCGCTAACGTGAGCGGATTGAGCAGCGCCTCGGTCTGCACCCTCACCTTTCCGTCCACCGAGTTTCACATCAGAACCAAACCGTCCAAAACTTGCGATGCGGTGAAAGTTTCTGCACCAGCCACCAGTTCCACAGGCTCCACTGCTAAGGATGGAAGCGAAACAGCCATTCGATGCCTCATAGTGGCTCAGCATAATAATTCTCCAGTCCAGCAATTGGTATTCTCGATCCATGCTGACTCGACCATCAAAACAGGTTTCTCCCCCCCCCCTCTCCTCCATTCGACCACCAAAAATCGAAATAGGTTCACAGAGCTTCCACGTACCGGGAAGAGCCTTTCCACGGCCAAGAAGTCACGGCAACGAGTGACTTGCGCCTCTCGTTTGAGCGAAACGTCACGCTTGAGGTGGCCGCGATGCTTGCATCTGGCAGCACCAACTCAAAGGAACTGACCCTTGTGACCGAGCTCACTAACAAAGGCCCTTCCGATGCTGATGGCACCGTTTGCGAGATCCATTACACGCAGGGCCTGTTGATACCCAACCCCAACGCTCTGGGCAAAAATTGCACCACGAGCAATGAGAAAGAAGCTTGGCTGTCTTGTCCGTTGGACAACGTTCCAGGTATTAGACACACTAACCTGTATTCTCTTCTCTCATACGGGATAATAGGGCTGGATGTGAATGGCACCATGAGCGCTAAAGCCCGCATCGAGACCCATTTCATCAGTATCGATGAGTCGCAAATAGATGACCTCATCGACTCGGGTCAGGTGCAGGTCTGCTGCGGATCTCTGAACGCCACAAGAGTTTGTGTAAATGGTAAATTTATATAGTTGGGAAGGGAGGGGGAATTTGCAAAACAAGAAATAACACTCCTTTCTCTCTCTTTCGCACTTCAGAATCCTTCTCCGGTAAGATACATTCCTTTCTCTCCTCTCTCTCTCTCTCTCTCTCTCTCTCTCTCTCTCTCTCTCTCTCTCTCTCTCTCTCTCTCTCTCTCTCTCTCTCTCTCTCTCTCTCTCTCTCTCTCTCAAGATTTTTTTTTTCTTCATCAATACAAACATGTAGCAACCACCAATGCCCATCGTTCAAATCTCTTCTTTCTTAACACTCACAACTCTATTTCTTATTCCATCACCTGATGAAAGGGCCCATCTGGCACAACCTAGCAATGCACGAATATGATCCTGTTGACCCACTTACACAGAAAAAAACAGCATGGATAGTTGCAGTTCATTTACTCCTCCACAAATGAGCTCTGGCCATCATTTTCTAATCTTCAATGAATGTCCCCCCCCCTAATATAAGTCAAAGCTAAATGGTGAAACATACCCATTGTTGTGGCAACTATTTTGTTGCAATTCTTATACTTAGCTATTAAAAAAGAAAAAGTCAGTAAGAGCTAATGATAAAACATACCATTGCCAAAAGGTAACTGTGTCATAACACATCTATTAGTGAAGGAAAAACAAAAACAAAAAAAAAAAAAAAAAAAAAAAAGGTGTGTTAATATGGCGCACACTTTTCGATCGCGAATAAATTCTGCTCATTTGACCACCACAGGACCGCAAATCAGTGAGCTGGGGTCAAACAATTTCAACGCACTGACAAACGAGTACGGGACCGAAAATCGCGCACCGTATAGGCTGCCAAAATTACTTACTAAGTACCGTCCGCCCCTGATACTGTTCTTGTTCTTACATGACCGCTTTTCTTTTTCTTGTGCTTCACACATACTATCTTTCCCCCCCCCCCAAGGCGTTAGTTTCTCCTCATCAATCTTTCTCTTTCCCTCCCTCTTTCTTTCCCTCCCTTTCATTCTCCTTCCCATTCTCCTTCTCCATTCTTCCCCTCCCCCTTCTACTTTCTTTCTCCTTTCTCCTCTCCCATCTTCGTCCTTCCCTTTCCTTCCTTTGGCCTGACCCTCTTCCCTCCCTCCAACTTTCATCATGTCCCTCATGTCCACTTCATTTCACTGTCACAATCAAAGACCTTACTCTGTGTATTTCAATCAATATTTTTTTGAGCTTACTCCATCTTATTGAGTGCATTTGCTCATGAGTTGTTTTGTTGCAATTCAATATTTTGTGCAAGGTTCTGCCTCTCAAAAAAGAAAGGACATAATTTCCAAGCCGCTACAACAACAATACATTTGAGGTAATGTGGAACTGAGAAGACGGAGAGAAAGACAAGAGTGGGGATAAGAGAGAAAAAGAGAAAGGAAAAGGTGAGAAGAAAGAGGAGATAGGGAGGGGAGAAAAGGAAGAGAAGAAAAGAGAAGAGAAGAGAAGAGAAGAGAAGGAAGAAAAGAGAAAAGAAGAGGAGAAAAGCAAAGGAAGAAAATGGAAAAGGAATGGAAAGTAGTTGTGCATGTTTGTTCTTTGTTTTTTAAGAGAATATATTTTTCAAAGATGTTATTTGTTTCAAAAGTGTAAATCTTGAAACAATTTCCCAAATATTATGAGGTGAAAATGGTGATGTTGGCATCACTGTTGGTGTTGAAAACTGATCTAATGGCAAGCCATGCAAAGGTGAATCTTGTATGAGCCAGTCATTGTCATCATTCATCCAATCAGTGATTTCATCTGTTTTCATCAAGTCTTGTTGATGGGAGCTCGACCGCACAGCGGCGCTCGCTGGCGATCAGCCTCACCACGTCGTCGATGGAGATGATGCCGAGCATCTCCTTCCCGTGCGGATCGCACACCGGGAGGTGCCGGAAGCAGGTGTCACACAGGACGCGCATCGCTTCCAGCGCGGTATTTCTTTTGTGTACCCACTAAGTCGTTGGACATGGCCTCCCGGAGGGAGAGGTCCATGGCTCGCGCACTTCCTCATTGAAGTCATTGGGTATTTCGTTGAAGAAATACTCCATCAGCACAACACACCACGCACGTCCGCTGTTGTTACCTTTCGGTGAAGAGCCCTGCCAGGTGACCCGGCTGGCCTGCACCACCGCGGCGCTGAGGTCCTGGGCGTTCATCTCAGCGATCGCTGCCCCCGACGGTGTCATCCTCTCTCAGAGCAGGGTCATGGATGATGTTGGATTCTTCCTCGCTCTCTGCTTGTCCAGCACCTCCTTCAC